>Ga0310690_10001129_pt1 | contig 49656 bp, 87 predicted proteins | sample AusTroGonzalo_MG_2_FD_207661 | JGI IMG/M metagenome (GOLD analysis project Ga0310690, IMG submission 207661) | Bovine rumen microbial communities from tropical cattle in Woodstock, Queensland, Australia - Gonzalo_04 (v2) (version 2) | ecosystem: Host-associated > Mammals > Digestive system >... | reverse complement strand
CATAATCGCTCCTTTCACTTAAATTATGACATAAAAAAGAACATTGGATTGTAATGTTCTCGTATTATTTTTGGTACTATTATAGTACTTTTTTTATCTTCGCTTTTAACTCCGCTATTAAATCATCAGTTCTATCTATACTCTTCCCTATTGCATCTGCTATTTGTTGTCTCGAGTAGTTTCTTATTTCCATTTCTAAAATTTTTGCTAGTTCATCACTTAACATAGCCTCTTCACAAATGTAGTTATATTCTGTTCTTGAAAAATTAAAGCATTTCATAGGCTTTCACCTACATAATTATAAAATGATGAATAGCCATAATTATTAATAAAATACTCGCTACTATGAAAGCAATAAACCATCTTTTAGCATCTCTTTTATAGTCTTTTAATATTCCTAGAGCATAACTATTTTGATTTATTCTTTCTAGGTTTTCATTTATTTTTTCACCGTTTTTATCTATCTTTGCCTCTAATTTTTTAATTTCTTCTTCCATAGTTTCTCCTTTATAAAAAAAGAGGTGAAAACTCACCTCTAAATAATCAATACGTTAGTTGTTCTTTAAAAAATATATAATTGGTATTCCTCACACTAATTCACTATAAACATTTATTATTCAGTCACCAACCAGTTAAGATGCCTCATAAGGGAGCGACCCTTAATAAATCCTAACCTTTTAATATTGAAATGAGTTTCTTTCATCAACTTTCACACACATAGGCTTAACTATTAAGTACATTAGGATAACCAATCCTATTATTTTCATCGCACGAAAATATCCTTCAAATTGCGTAGATTTTGTGCTACTAGTACCAGTTTCTAATCTTATAGCCTATTACTAGGCATCAACTACACTTTGGTTTATTGGTATTCAACTTTAGTGCTTTATCCACCACAGATAATACACGATATTGGCTTTCTCCCTAATCCAACGTATTTAGGTTTTTGCAGATTACCAACGATTAGTCCTGTACCTTATAAACTCTTATAATGAATTGCTATTACCTATTTCTACACTTTGTGTATCCCAGTTCGGCTATCACTAGCCGACAAACTCTATCCTCCATAAATTCTCACTTACAGATAAAAAGATAAGGTAATACCCTTACCACATTGTCTTGTGGTTTTTCATAAGGTTCTATTATACATTTTTCAAAGAACAACTAACAATATTATATCATACTTGTGGTGTATTTTGCAATATATCTGTACGAATAATCTCCCAAGATTTCATTTTTTCAGCAATAGTGTGAATATAATCATCGCCATCTAACCCTTCGTATGCTTTTAATTCATTGAGAAAGTTTTTATACATATAATCGGGTATGGCTTTTTTATCGTCATATAAGAAATAAGTGTTAGTTAAATTACTTTGTAGCAAAGTCATTATTGCTATTTTCATACTATTGTTTTTCTTTCTATAATTGGTAACTTTTGCTATAAGAAATCCTAACAACGCAGGTACTAGATAGCCAATTATAGTCTTGATTATTGTTTCAACCATAATTTACTCCTTTTCCTCCCTTATTCCGTTAGTGCTTTATATGTTGCTGGACCGACATACCCGTCTACTGATATGTGAAACTTTTTCTGTGCGTCCTTGACTTTTTTGCGGGTATCTGGTCCAAAACTACCGTCCACGGCTAGTTCATAGCCCAATTCTTTCAAACGAGTTTGTAACCATTTTACCATAATTGGGGCTTTAACACCATAATATAATTGATGCTTATTAGCCTCTTTAGTGGACATTGGTCCAAATGAGCCGTCTACTGCTAATCCACAATTCCATTGTTCATTCATTTTAGATTGCCATATTTTTACTTGATTAATTGGCTCTGGTTGGTCTGGATAATCTATATAAATTAACTTGCCGTGATAAGTCCATTTTAGATTTCTCTTACCATTATAGAACCTTTCACCTTTGTTGTTAATTGTACTTATTATTGCTCGATTAACTCCCCAACCAGTTGTATCTTCAAATACTTGTCCATTTCCTAAATATATACCTGTGTGATTATATTTAGTTCCTTTCATACAAAGATATTCGCCAGGGACTAAATGTGAAAAGTCTGTTGATACGTCAGTACAATATTTTTCTACTGCACCATTACAAGTAAAATCTGCTACTCCATTAGATTTATATACTGCTCCACCACGAAGTGCGTTTTTATCGTTTTTGAAACCCCAGAGCAAACATTTTACGGAAATTACGCAGTCCCATCTCCATTGTCCCTTATTGTTTAATCGACCCCAATATGTTCCACTATAATATACATTAGGTAGTGTTGTAAGCCATTTTAGTTTATCAATAAATTCTTGTGCCGTAAATACTTTCATATATTACCTCCTTTCTTTTAATAACCTATTGTCCAACCTGCTTCTATAAAATCTTGATAATTAGTTAATCCTTGTATTTTACTTGCTGGATATTGACTACTTGTTAAACCTGTAACAGTAGTAAATGTTTTAGTTCCTGTATAACTTGTCATACTAATTAATGATAAAAGAATATTATTTAAACTTGTGTCTGTTAAACTTATACAACCATAAAATATTGCATCATTATTATTTACCACTTTGCTTAAATCTAAAATTGGTACATTTTCTAATTTAGTACAATTTTTAAATAAACTTCCTACTGCTGTAGCACTACTTGTATTTAAACTTCCAACTGTTGTTAAAGCCTGACAACCTTCAAACATTCTATACATATTAGTTACTTTACTTGTATTATAATTACCTATTGATATTAATCCATAACAGTTTTTAAACATAGTTCTTGTCATTGTTGCACTACTAAAATTAAAATCTGGAACAGATTGTAAAGCATAACAACCTTCAAACATACCTTCAAAAGTAATAAAATTAGAAGTATCTACATTAGGCATTATTGATAATTTTCTATCATTTTGAAACATAGCATAAGTACCCTGTGAACTGGCGTTCCAATTATCATATATACTTTTAGCATAATTATACCCATCTATTACTCCTTGTGGTGTGCTACTATATCCTATCGTAGACCAATTAGGAGTACCACTAGGAATATTCAATACTTCTGGTACTAATTCAGTAAATGTTTCATCACCTGTTAAACCTGTTATTCCTTTTGTTTCTAGGTTGTCTACTAAATCTTCTCTGTCTTGTTGTAATTGTGTTAAATAATCACTCGTAGTCATTATTCGCCACCTCCATTATTACTTGGAGTAGTTAATGTTGCTAATACTGTGTTTATATTACCTACTACTGTGCTTATGCTATCGTCAACATATTTCTTTGCCGTTAGTTGTGTATTTGTTGTTGGAGCAGAATATGTTTCAACTTCAGGAATGGTTCTAAAGGTTTTTTTACCTAAAAATAATTGTTGTTCTCCTGTAAAAAATCTATCACCATATAACAATGACGAACTTTCTTGTATATTACCACTAGAATTTACATAAAGGCGTACGAACTTTAATTTTCCTTCATCTGATGCTGCACCAGCAGGGTTTCCTCTTACATATCCTACTACCATCGCAAAATAAGTATTTGATGATGGAGTACCTATTTCATTTATATCTTTATAATAAAGAATTAATATTGGATTAAAATAACTTATATTTTTTTGTGAACTAGAACTATTTTTCTTATAATAAAAACTTGTTGTAGTATTTCCATTATAAGGTATATATATACCTATTGAATTATTTCCAAATACAAAAGCATAAGAAGTGTCATAAACGTTTCCTATTTCACCACCAACACTACTTACTAAATCCCATACTGCTTTCGCACTTGCATATTCTACATTAGTAGAATTTGAAGTAATGCTAGATACTTTATTAGTAGTTGTTTCTACATTACTTGGAGCAGGTTGTACATTTTCTTGTGTCCAACTATATGTTGGTGTTTCTTCACCATCACTAACACATTTATAAAAATAACCATTTGTATATGTACTATCAGTTGTTCCTATAAATTGTACTATCTTTCCTAAATTATCAATACTTGCAGTAGGCATTGTACTATATTGTGTTATTAATCCTTTTCCTGTAATGACATTTTCAAGAGTTCCTTTTGATATAAACATTGAATTTGCGTCATCAACATATTGTGCATACGTTCTTTGTATGCCATATAATACACCACTATTATTTACGTTTGTCGCATATGTTGAACTTGCTTTTATTACTCCTGCATTACTTGTTGAAGCATAATCAGTTTTTTGAACATAATTACTTAAATCTACTGTTGCACCTAATTTATCCCATTCAGTTCCAGTCCAAGCATAATTAGAACCATCACTTTCTACGTTATATACGTCACCAGCCGTTAGTCCACTGCTAGGCAAATCTGCGTAAGTTGCTACTGAACCTTTGTATTTATATACAGAACTTACTTTATTATCAATAGTAGTTTTATCGTAGTAATTAGTTAAATCACTAACTGCATTAGTAATATATCCTGCTCCGTTAGTTAAATCTGCCGTATCATCAGGTATATTCAAACTTGCTATATCTTCAGCAGTAAAATAATCAACTCCTTTAACAGGTGTATAACCATCTTGACCGCTTGCTCCTGTATCACCTTTACTAGCCATTAATTGCCAATATTCTGTATCTGTTGGTAAATTGCCAGTACTTTCCTTTAAACATACATAAGAACTACCGTTGTATAATACTACGTCTAATTTTAAGTATTTAGTGCTTCCACTATATTCCCCTTTAGGTGTAGTTGCTACTTTTCCTAAATTTGTACTTACTTTCGTCATTATATTAATACCTCCATTTCTCCATTATCATTTATTAAAAACTCTAAATCAGCATCATCGCCTAAATAACATATTAATTCCATATCATCATTTACCTCAAATGAACCAAATTCAAATGTTCCATCAAGTACCTCAACACTCTCTTCGCTACCATCTTTTTTGGTAATTGTTATTGTAGATACCTTACCTTCCTTACTTGCGTCTATATCTAAATTATCCATTTGATTAAGTTTTGTATTCGCAGTTTCAATCCAACTCAAGTATTCATCGGGTTGCTCGATTTCGGCATTAATACTAGCATTAGTTACCAAATAAAACTTATTACTCTTAAATATAGGAATTTCCTCTTCATCAACACCTTCAGTTATAACTAATTGTAAATTGGTTCTACCAGTTTTAGTTAATACTGATTTTACTGGTAGTTGATAAGTCTCCCCTACTTTTTCAAGCATTATATAAGTCTTTTCTTTATCGGGTTTCGCTATTTCAACTCTAGCAGTTCCATCTACAAATTCATCGTCAAATGAAAATACTAAATTCTCTTGCAAGTTTTCTCCATCATTACCTATAACACTTTTAGGTAAATAAACTTGCCTAGTTTCTTTGTTAATTATTATATTTATATTTTCCATATCATATCACCATCTTTCAATTCCCTTTAAAAGAAAGTGCTACATATATTAAAAGTTTTCTCTATCTGTTGGGTTGTTTAGTCCTGCAAATACTTGGAATATTAAAGTAATTATATCTTGTATTGTACTTATTGTATCGCTAGGCATTTCGTATATTCCAAATAATTTTAATGCTTCCGCTATCAATAATACTAGTTGTGTCCAAAATACAGGACTTTTAAATCTTTGTGGTAATTTTGTTAATTTTTCTTTCATATTTTTCTCCTTTCTTTAAATTTATTATAGTCCAATACAATGAATATAAAAGTCTGCATCTTCACCGTGTATATCTCTTGAACTATATACCCAACCTTTTATTTTGTTTTTTGTACTTCCTACTGGGTCTATAACATAGTAAGCACCCCTACCATATTGTTTTGCTATCGTCACCGTTGTAATAGGCACACTGTTAAACCAATTTTGTGGCAAATCAAATTCCGCATACGCCCAATACAACGAACCCTCTGTTCCATAATTACCTGACGTTGAACCTAAAGTAATAGTCATTTTTTTAAAACATTCACCAAGACTATATCTCCACGTGTGCATAATCCAACCATCAGCATCTCTTTTAAAATCTGTTATATAATCTTTTATTGACCTGTTATCTATTTTTAATGTTCCATTTACATTAAACTCGTCATTATCCCAATTAAATATAGGCATACCTTTAGGCACAGTTATTGTACTAACTATTGTTCCACCAGTATAGATTTTATCTTTGGCTCTAAATTGAAATTCATAGTTTTTGGTATAATCAAAATCACTTAATTGTATTTGTGGTTCGGTATGTGTTCCTGTACTAGTAGTATTGGTTAAAGGTATCCAATTTTCTTGCCAACTACCACCTGCTTCACGCCAATTATATTCCGTAGTTAAAGTATTACTTTCAGCACCAAATGAGCCATTAAAATATTTACCACTAGAACTTATATTAATTTTGCCATCAGTAGGCTGATTACGTTTACCAGAACCAACTATCGTTAATGGAATATAATCAACTATATTTGCACTTGCTATTGATACCGTAGTTTGAGCAGATATTCCTCTACTATCTGTAATAACTACCACAAAACTTGAAGTAGCAGGATTAGATATAGTTAATGTAGCAGTATTATTTGTTACCGTTCTCGATGAGCCATCAATCGTTATACTTGAAATAGTAGCACTATTTTTAGGCGATGCCGTTACACTAATTAACAATGTAGAAGCATTTAGTACTATTTTACTATTACTACCAGTTAAAGCAATAGTTACTGAATTAGTATCAGTTAAACTACTAGACGATAATTCTGGAGCATTTATTGCTTCGTTTACTATATATGTATTACCAGTAGACGTACTAACGTGGTGATTATCATAAACACAATAGTAAACACAATTACCATATTTAGTGTTAGGTATACTTGAATATAATGTACTAGCCACAGGTGTAAATGTAATCGTGGTTGTATTGGTAGTTCCACTATATAATTGTGTTCCACTAGCACTATCCTTTTTCATATATACAGTACAAGTTCTACCCATTGGATTATATAATGTTAATGTTTGACTATTACCTATCGTTAAATTAGTAGAACTTACCGCACTTACATAAGGATATTGATAAGTAGTTTGACTACTAGCAGAAGTATCATACGTTGTTTGAGTAGCACTACGTCTTATTCTTGTTTTTATATTATATGAAGTATTAGCAGTTAAACCTGATATTGTATAGTAACCACTTGTTCCACTAACACTACCTACCGCAGTCCAACTTGAACCATTATTAGTTGAATACCATATATAATCGGCATTAGCATCACAAGACCAGTTCATACTTATGGTTGTTTCAGTTTTACTTCTAAAACTTTGTGAAGGAACTGCGTTAGTTGTTTGCGATACCACACTACTATCAGTAGTTAATTGACTATCTTTTCTTCGTACCCTTAATTTACATTGATAAGTTGTATTAGGACTTAAACCACTTACTGTGAAACTTCCACTCGTTCCATCTGTTACGTCATAACCAGTCCAATTACTTCCATTATCAGTTGAGTACCAAGCATAATCAATAGTATCAGCGGTACTCCAATTAAATGTAAATGAAGTTTCGTTTCTCTTGGATACTGCAAAATTCGTTATACTCGTATATCTAGGTATTGTATCCAACGTAACTATAGCATTAGTTTCTGCATATCTAAATGACGTATTTGAATTACCCGCAAAATAGAAATACAATCTTAATTTACTAGTACCATCGCTACAATGTGGAACTTGTATTATTCTACTTGTGCTAGACGAACTTGTGTTCATCGGATTAGTTGAAGATAACGAACCTTTAGTTAAATAATATGTAGTATTAGTAGTTGCTTTATCGTATCTAAATGTTGTTGATACATTTAACTGATTATCCGCTGAACCAGGGTCTTCACCACTTGTGGTGTTGTATGAATATTTATAGTAAGACGTTAGCCAATTTACATAGTAATTTGAAGTAACACTACTATTTTTCTTTCCAGTATAAGGTTGATATTCAATTATATCAGTATTACTTTCTATTCTACTTGAAGGATAACCACTTGTTCCAAATAAGTCATCTCTATATCTCCAACGAATACCTGTAAACCAATAGTTGTTGTTATTGGTTGAACCACTGACGGTGTTCCAATCTCCTCTTGCCATTTTCTATCACCTACCCTATGTAGAAACAACCAGTTCCATCTTCAAAATCTTCAAATCGACTGTGTTGTCCCATAATGAAATATTCTTGAACTTGATGCCTATAAGTTTCTACTACTGTATTACCTACGTCTTCATCAAAAGCCGCTCTTAATATTACGTCATCATTATTATCTAAAATAGTTAAACCATTTTGATTAAGATTAGTTTTGGCTTTAGCATTAGTCTTTTCAAACGTCATACCATTTTCATCAACTGTCATTGAGGTAGTGGATAATTTTTTTACCGTGCCATCAATCATCATTGAATTTATTTGTGTTTTAGTATATGTATCACTTTGTAGTACTTCAACACTATGAGCAATACCACTAATATCATCAGTTGTTGCTAAATTACCAAATTTACCATTAATAGTTTCTAATTCGTTATCAGTAACTTCTCTATAACTTGATAAGTCATCACTTATTGATGATAATTGGTCATTAGTTGTCTGTTCAAACGATGCTACGTTAGTAGAAATACCATTTACGTCTATTTGCAAACTACTAATATTAGAAGTATTCTCGTCTGTTTGAGAAACAATTTCTGAAATTATACCCTCTTGTTTGTTTACGATTATTTCGGTATTTCTTAATCTCTCTCTTAAACCTACGTCTTGTTTACTTTTTATCTCTTGTTCCGTTAATACTGGAGACTTAATTACACTCTTGAATGAGCCATCAAAAGTAAACTCGTTTTCCAATATATATGTATCTATATATTCGTTTTCATCTGTGTATATTCTTATTTTGTTTCCTGCTTTTAGGAAAGGCTTTCCAGTATAGGTAGTTAATTCACATTCGGTATAAGTTAGTCCATTAACTTTATCCCATATATCCATTAATACCTCTTGTCTTTTAGTACTGTTATATAAGAAATAATCTTCAATGATTACTAGTTGGTGTTCTCCAATATCCTGAACACTCTCTTCGTCTTGATATGAAACGTTTTCAGTTTCACTAAAACTACTTCTAATAACTAATGAATTAATTGGACCATATACTACTTTTCCACCTTCTAAACTGGAATAATCGTCTTTTTGAAATGTATAATCTAAAGTATCACTCACCCATTTTAAATCTATTTCTCCGCTTTCATAATCAATATCTACAAAAGCACAAGCGACCATAGCAATAGACGTTAAAACGTCTCTATTCTTTTCACCATTAGTAAATGGATTTTTTTCCACCGTTAATGTGCTATTAGTAAATGTTGTATTAGTAGGTATTAATTCCATTGAAGCACATAACTCAACATATATATCTCCTACCGTTATAGTATTATTTTCATAATCCAAATTGGTAGAATATTTTTCATCAATATGTTTCATTAATGTATCGTAAGCAATAAATGATGAAAAGTTTTCAGTCTGTTCGTCAGTAGGTTTTTCTACTATATAAGAACCCAAATTTATATATTCTGTTACCTCTTCTTCGTCTTCTAAATAAGTAACTCCTACACTGGCTTCAAATTCATTATTTTCTAGTGTATCGTCTAAAGCATCAATTAAATGTGCCTCGAGTTGTTTTATATATACACTACCAACCATACTGCCATCAACACAACACCCACTACTTATAGTGAAATCTTGTATCTTATTACTTTGATTTAATTCCAGTGATGGTGAACTAAATTCTAGTTTTCCATACCTATTCATATAAGCGTAATTTTTACACTCATTTATAAAATTTGCACTTGCCATATCACACCTACAATTCTATTAATGCTTGTGATATTTCATCAAACACCTCAACTAATGCTTCAGTATTTCCTTCCATTACTTTTACTGGATAACTTGCTTTAACACTTCTGTCTCCTCGATAACAAGTTATAGTTTTCCAAGTGTTAGTAAAAGGATTTAAGAAAGAAACTGACATAGTAGGGCGTAATTTTATTTGAGCAAAGAAATCCACCACTTCATCGCGAGTGAGTTTTCTTGTTGCTAAATCAAGTCTATATTTTTGAGAAATAACGTTTAGTATCATTTTCCCATCAGCCGTAGTTGTATCACGCCCACTATCTTTAGAAACGTCATACCAACCTACTGTTGAATTGTTGGTTAAATATTTAGATATATCCACATTATTTATCTTTACTTTGGATAATACCAAAGATGGACTTGCTAATTTATATGTATATGCTCCTTGTGTATATTCTTGTATCATCATATCACCATCTTTCAATTTTCCCTTGAAAAAGTGCTACACATTTATATTAAGCAGGAATATTTATTGGACATACTCCTGTTTGTTTTGTTTTGCGATTTATTCTATCAATTATAACGCCTTCATCAGTATGAGCATATAAGTGAACTTCTCCTCCACCTATTGTTGCATTATTCATAGCCTCTGATACGGCACTATATATTGCACTGGCTATTTGTGAACGATTTAATACCTCGGTTCTTCTATTAATGTTTCCAACGATTTCAGCACCATTTTCTCCTGCTTGGAATAATGTTCCGTGAGTAGGAACTCCTCCGTTAGCATACTGTGGAATATTCTTCCATTCTTTACCATTAAATACTCCACCCATAGCAACGGCTTTTATTTTATATGACGCTACTGAATTACCACTAGCATCAGTTAATTTAATGCTAGGGAAAGTAAAGTTCTTTAACTTGTTTTTAATACCATTTGCTATACCATTACCAAAATTTGAACCTATTGAAGAACCATTGTTATAACTCAAATTAGTTTCAAAGAATGATTTGTAGTTGCTTGCAGAATTTTTTAATTCTTTTCCAAAACTTTCAACCGTTTTTTCTATTCCATTATTTTTTATTGTAATAAAGTTTTTAACTAGTTCTGCAAGTGCATTGGTAACACTATTAATTTTATCTACACCAATAGAAGAAACTGAAGTGTAATATTCTTTAAACCATTGACCAAAGAATTTTAAATCATAACCAAAGTCGGCTATATTATAACTTCCAGTAAACCAAGCCTTTATACCACCTTCATTAGGTACTTTATTAACAAACTCCATAATACTATTTACTGCACTACTTGTATTTTGTACTACCCCAGCATCTATTCCTTTTATATTGTCAGAATATTGCTTTAGATATTTACCAAAATTAGGTAGATATGAAGCAAACTTATCTAGTTTATTATCACCAACTACCCAAGATATTAAACCACCCTCATTAGGAGTTTTACCAGCAAATTCCATAATAGTTTCTACGGCTTGACTAGTTTTCTCTACAACGTCTAGTTTAATACCTGAAATATTGCTGGAATATTGTTTTAATTTAGTACCAAAGTCAGGTAAGTATGAAGCAAATTGTTTAAGTGTATTATCACCAACAAATAATGAAATTAATCCACCCTCATTAGGTATTTTTTTAGCAAACTCGGCTATAGTTAAAGCGGCTTTACTAGTCTTTTCAACTACGTCAGCCTTTACTCCAGCCATTTCTTCAGAGTACTTTCTAAAGTTAGGAGCAAATGCTACTAAATCTTTACCAAACTTGGTTAATGAATTTCCTCCAGTAAACCAACTTGTTAATCCATCTAATATATTAGATGCCGTTAGTTTTAATATTGCACTGGCTAAATTATCTACTGAACGAGTAGTACTTTCATCAACTATGCTTACACCTTCAAAGAAAGGTTTAGCACTAACCATAAATTTGGATAAGTTAGTACCCACTTTTTCTAATCCAGCAGTAGACACATTTAAGAAACCTGATACTATACTTCCTGCAAAACCACCAAGCGTTTCACCTAAATGAAGTAATAGTTTACCACCTTCTCCAACTATCCAAGTAAATCCAGGTATTTGAGCCAAAGCACCTAAAGCAACAAGTATTAATTCGAGACCACCAATTATAGACGCAAATCCAGCCAGACCAGATAATATCGTTGCTGGTGAAGCAATACCTAAAACTATTATTCCTGCACTAAATAATGCTAGTTGTGTACCTACCTCGGATAAACCAAGTATCGCTCTTTTTACACTATCTATTCCAACAGTTAAGAATGTTTCAAAGTTAGGTATAGATATAAATGCTCCAATAGCCGTTAATAAAACAGTTACACCACCTAATATAATGGCTAAATCAGCAAATCCTTTAGATATTGTTGCCACTCCTATAGTGCCTAAAATAGCCGTTAAAGCCGATATTCCAGCCAAAGGTAGTGCAATACTACCTAGACCACTAAACACTTGTTTTAATAGGTCTACGCCTCTTGTGGCTATGTCTTCTACACCTGGGATACTGTTTAATGCTCCAATAGCAAGTATTACGGCAGTTACACCACCTACTACTATCGCTAATTCGGCTACACCAGTTAATACAGTTTTTATGCTAGGTAAACCAAATTCACTTGCAACGCCTTTACTTTTACCACCAGATTTAGAGCCTAACATTTTACCAAGTAATCCTAATATTCCTCCACCAGCGGCTTTTAGTCCAGTTATGCCTTTAATAAACTCAAATATCTTTTTAATACCAAGATATATGCTTCCACCTACACCTAAAGCGGTTAAAATAGTTCCATAAGTAATGTGGTCGAATTTGAATTTTACTTCGTCTAATTCGTCACCTTCCTCTTTGGTAAATCCAAGCCATTTCATAATAGCGTCTCGTATTCTATTGGCTTTCATTTCTACTTTTTCCATTAAGTTGTCATAACCCTTAATAGCATTTAATAAGCGTTTGTCTATACCACCATTTACTCCGCCACTTCCTGAACTACTACCACTCTTTGAAGGAGAAGTAATATTATTAATTTGGTCGAAGCCTAATATTTGTCTCTTTAATTCTTTGGTGGCTTTAGTTGCACTACTAGCCCCATCGGCTATGCCATTATATAAATCTTCAGTACTTGCTAACCCAGTATTATAATCGTGTGTTTCAATTCCAAATACACCCGCTATTGCTTTAGCAATATGTTTGATAACCATTAGGATAGCATTTGCATAAGGTAATATATCAGCATACATACCCATAAACAAATTACCAATAGCCGTTTTGGTTTCAACAATTTGATTTTTAAATATTTTTAATTGGTTAGCAGGACTTTCTATAGTATCAGCAAAATCCGCCATAGAAGAACTTGCTTGTCTTAATGCAGAAATATACCTTAAAATTTGTTTTTCACCTTGGGATAATTCATTTACCGATTTAGTTATTCCTAATTCAGCCATCAAAGGTTTAAAACTAGTCTGTGTAACGTCTATACCATATTTACGCAAAGGTTTAGTCTGTCCTGCATATACACCTGCTCGTAATGCTTCCGCTACCACACTTTCGTCTTCTTGATTATATAATGACGCTAAATCATACGTTAATTTGGTCATATTTTCAGACATTATTGAGGCTTCTTTTTCTGCAATACCAGCATTAGTAGCCATAGCCTGAAATAAACCTTGGAAACGTAATGTTTCAGTCATATTAGTTCCAAATGCTTCATTTAAGCGATTTTGGAATTTCATAGCCGATTTACCTAAATCAGAAAAGGTTTTTTCACCATTTTTTTCTACATTTTTAAAGATAACATTAAATAGGTTCAATTCCTCTGCCCTATCAGTACTCTCACCCAAGAAATCAAGTATCTTCATTCCTAAACGTTTAACTGAAGCAAATGTAAATGCACCCTTTAAAGCAGAGCCTAAATTCGTAACTTTTTTCGTAGTTTCTTCGGTTGCAGTTCCTATATCTTTTACGTCTTTAACTATGTTTTTAGAACCCTTTTCAATGTGTCCCATTTGTAGATATATATTTGTTAATACATTCTCAATACCTGTTAAACTTTTGACTAATTGTTCAAAAAGAACTAGGGTCTTTTCGCCAGTGGTTTTAAGTTGTAATTCTAAAACTTTCGCATCATTGTTTGTCATTTTTTACCACCTCGCTTCCCTTTTTTGAAGTGCTTTCTTCTTTGCCCTTTATTTTTTGCATTTCCGCTATCCTATTTCTAATTCTAGTTTCTAACTCTTTTTGCTTTCGTTGTACTTCTCGCTCTTCTTCCTCTTTCGTTAGAATATAAGGTTTAGATGCGTATGAGGCACGTTTACCTTTACTAAAATTATTGGATATTGCAACAGATACGGCTTCGTGGATATACGCACCTTGTAACCACGCTTGAAAATTCATATTCTCTTGCTCGGATTTCATTCTAGTATAATAAGAAAAACGGTATGCCCAGAATAGGTCTGGGTTACCTTCCCAAAACTCATTTGCAGACATACCGTAAGTAATTGCCAAAGGCAACAAATCATAAAACCAATCAGTTAAGTTTTTGTAGTCTTGGCGTTCATTTATTGTTCTACTATTTCCAATTCCTCCTCCGTCTTCTCGGAGTTTGTATCTGTTAGGGCATCGATAAAAGAATTGTATTCCTCATAAGCAAATCTAACTACTTTGTTTACCATATTTTCGCCTTTTGCTTCAGCGTAGGTATCCATTAGTTTAATTGCTAGATTAGAATTTACGTCTTGGTGATTTTTAAGAAATAAACAAGTCCATAAATACTCTCTAAAAGTAATTGGCTTCTTTAAAAAATCTTCCAAGTTAAATCCTACTGCCTCTAACCATTTAACGGAATTTCTATCTAGTTCAAGAACATAATCCTTATTATTAATATTTAATTTTAATTTTCGCATCGTTAATTTCCCTCTCTTTCATATTCTATGAACTTGCTTCTATTTTAGCGGCTAACTCTGTTGAAGTTAAATAACTTCCTGCAACACTTGGAGTTGTATGTAGGGTACATTCCATTACTCCACCAACACTCTCTTCATTAATCCAAGTTTGACATACACCTTTGTATTCAAATCCTGCTCCATCTGGGAACTTGATTAGAATATCTTTAGCGATATTATCACATACTGCACGAACGGCATTTAGATTATCTTGTGAGTAGTTGTAAGTGAAGTCCATATCTCCTGTATCAGGTCTATCAGGAATATATACCTTTGTAGGGTCACTTGACGTAGTTGTTTCTACGTTACCACCTGCTTGACCTGTTGCAGGCATACCTTTAACTGCTACCAATTTAGCATAAGGATATTTTGCGTCACTAGTTGATTTTACTCTTACTTCAATACCTAAATCAATCATTTAATTCACCTCTCATTAATTTTCCCTTTTAGAAGTGCTTATCTCAAAGTTGGATATATAACTAAATTGTCATCACCATATTTTGTATCTAATACTCCATTTAGTCTTATTATCGTTCTATGAACGTTAGTATCCATATTTGGAGCATCGTGGGTTACTTTAACAGTAAAGTGATAATTCGATTTAATATAATCAACTATCATTTCACAAATGTTATCGCATATCATTTTTTTAGATACTTTCTTATATGTAGTAGTTGTTTCACCGTTTTCTTCTACGGTTTCTTCAACTGTTGTATCAATAGAATATATATCAATTTCTATACCAAAAGAGTAAGTTTCTTCACCATAATTTAGATTGTTATATCTATTGGTTACCGAAAGTAGTCTAATAGGTATTATTGGAAATACTTTACTATCTTGGGGGTGTATCTTAACTACTTTAGCAGAATAGTTATTGTGTGCTTCTATATATTCCTTTATTGCAGGATAGAACACATTATCAAATACATTTTCTACTACCATATTTAATCACTTCCTTTAGAATATAAATTTCCAACGTTTTTTTGTAATTGAACTTCGACATAATCACCGATTTCGTCTACTATTTCACAATAGGCATCATAGAACATTCTTCGACTAGGTAAACCCTTCGTCCACATTCTTGCAACGCCATCTTTACCCATTATACCCATCGGACTATCTGTTGGATACCACCAACCTTTTTCACCGTGTTGGTTCACGTCATATTTCCAATCACCAAGCATCGGGTGAGGGTTTTCTCTACCTACAACACCAGTTCCCATCTCGTTAAACATAAGGACATAATCATTAGTCCAAACTTTACCAGTACGAGTGCCTTCATCATAATCCCAGTGAATTGCATCAGTGTGGTTATGAATACCATTTTCATAGCACTTTTGAAGAACTTTGTTATACATAGCCTCGGTAGCCAATCTTACACTATCGCAAATACCTTTTTCATAGTTATCTATGTAACTTTGTATCAGTCTTTTTGCGTCCTCTAGGCTCTTCTGTGATAATTCTACTGTTACCGTTGTCTTCATTCTTTTCCTCTACTAAAACGTATCCAGCCTTTAGGAATTTTTCTTTATCCTCTTCCGTAAAAACTACTACGCCATTTGTAAATTTATACATAAAACACCTACTCTCTTATTATCTTTTGCATATAGATTATTATTACTGAATTACCAACTCTAGGAGGCAATAGCACATAATTGGCGTTATCACCATTATAATTCTCACCTTCAGGAGTTGCTCCGTACAAATACGCTACGTCAAATTCTTTAAATACGCCATCATAAGAGATAGGTATTACCATTCTTTGAGTTATACTAGCCTTTTCACCAAATTCAACCATTTCGGCATCAGACTTAACACCTCTATAATTAAAGGAATATTCAACGGGGGTATCGTAAGTACTTACTTCGTTTCCCTCATCGTCTAAATCCGTGCCAGTCTTACTGGCTATATATAGTTTTTTAGCCCAAGTATCAGGGTTTGCTTTTACTGGTATCATTTACAACAACACCTTTCGCTTTTAATTACACCTGCCTTTGGGATTAATTCGTCTAGTAAATTCTTTGAAATTAAGCCACTTAAATAACTTACTGATATACCATTTTCGCTATATGACTGTACGTTAGCACTATCTTTCTTATTATAAAGTTCGATAGCACACCTAACTAACCAACTATCCATACGCCAGTTTTGAGGTAATTCAGCATCAAAGTCAAATGGATATAGTGTATATAAAGCAATACTTTTAGCATCGTCTAATTTCTCACCAAAGATTTCGTCTAGCGTATCATCATCAGAGTTTCCTAAAATTGAAATTCTCATTTTGATTAATTTTTCTTCATCACTCATATTTACACTTCCTTATCTCCATTACGGCTATTACTCCAAGTTTTAACAATTCCCTAGCCCTTTGATAATTTAAGTAGCGAATTGTTCCACCTGTGTAGAATTGTTTAGTAACAATATCGTTATAATTTTGCGTTACTCTTACTTTAATATTTTCTTCCACAAGTCTTCAACTCCCTTCTGCTCATAATCAACGTTCTTCGGGATTTTATTTACTATCTTATCTATATCTTTCTTCGTTAGTTTCATATCAAAAGGTAGTAGATAACCATTTACGCCTTCCTTTAAATCAAGTTTAGCGTTAGGAAACGGCGTACACAAAGTGGGAACGTGATTTTGCCAAGCCTCATACATTGTTAGACAGAAACTTTCTGTGTCACTACATTGAGCGACATAATCGTATGCTCCCATTATTCTTTGCCCGTCTCTTATTGGTTCGTGAATTATCAAGTTTTTGTAATTAGTATAACCTAGCGGATTAGTACCAAATACGTCTATTACATAAGTATATCCATATTTTTCAAACAAATCGCATAACATACAATATCGTTTAAATCCTTTTTCCTCGGTTAATCTACTAAATACAACGATTTTAATTTGATATTTCTCGTTATCCAATATATTGGGTATAACTACACTATCGTGATTAAACTCTCGTATGAAAGATTGTCTAGCACATTCACTGACTGCTATGTATTTGGTGTTGGGGTCTCTTTCTCGATAATGCCAATCCCAAAATTTCTTCATTTCAGTCCAGTCAGAATGTATCATTTGATATAGTTCTTTGTACCTTACTTGGCTGAAGTATTCATCATCAACCAATACACTCGTGATAATACATATATCACACTCTATTGGGGAAGTAAGTTCAACAATAATGTTTACATACTTACTCAAGACTATAGCATTTTCAAGACTAATATCTCGACATACCAGCGTCATATCGTATTCATCACCAAACCTCTTACAGAAGTTTCGCAAAAATGTTTCAACTCCACCTATTTCGTTATAGTAGTGTTGTAATAATACTATTTTCTTTTTAGCCATCTTACTTCTCCCTTTGAATATGATTTATTAATTATCCACTTATAGTTTTAACTTTAATTCCATCTGGTTTAGTGAATGTAGTACTTAATCCAGTGATTTTACCGTGATACCATTCTGGACCGTGGTCAAGACCAATTTGTCCAAAGATTTGATATTTAGTACTTGCACCATCTTTAGCAAGTTCTTCACGGAAGAAATTACCTTTTCCTGGTACTGGTTGTTCTACTGGTCCACAAACTGCTGGGTTATATATTAAAGCAGTTCCGTCTGGTAAGAACTCTCCTAATCCAAAATGTAATACGCAACCGATAGGTAATAGTAAGTCTCTTACCATAATACCGTAAGTATTCATATAAGGTTCTCCTACTTTCATACCCATTTCTACTGCATTACCGTGTAATTGTAGTAAGTTAGTTGCATTTAATAGCATTTGTAGGTTAGAAATATCACCACCAGCATTTTTGATACTAGTTACTACTTCATTTACTAACCATAAATCAAGTGCAGCACCACCAGCGGCTTTTACGTTAGTTGTAATAGCGGCTAGGATACCACGAGTTTTATTGATTTGACTATCACTAGCGGCTTTATTATAAGTACCTTGAATGAAAGTCTTTTCAATAGAACGTTTGATTTTGTTCATTTTTGAATTAGTTTGGAAATCTAATTCGTTTGTAGGATTTTCAACTTGTCCTGCAATATTTACTCCACCTAAAGTTGCCATATTAGATTGTTTAGCATAACTAACTGCAACAGTTTCGTGGAAGATTTGTGTTACGTTGCTCATTTGAGTTCTAGTAACATAAGTTGCGTCTGGAGCAGTTAATGATGCAGTTTCACTGATAGCAGGAATTGCACCTTCTTCACTCGTATAATATTGACCGCAAACGAACTCTACAGAGTTAGTATATTTTACCCTTCCTGAAATTGAATTAAGGAATGGTGTATCAGTGTTTGCCTTATTATAAAGTAAACCTGAATAGTTAGGAACTAAAAATGATTGAACTGTTCCTGTCATATTAAATCACCTCTCAAAATATTTTTTTTCCCTTTAAGAAGTGCCACCTTTTTAAATACCCATTTTATGCTCTTCTTGATATATTTGAGTAATTAACTCGGTTTGACGCATACTATCTTTTTCTTCGATAGCCTTTGCAAGGTCTTTCTTCAACATATCAACTTTACTTAATGAAGAAGAACTATCTAAACCACCGATAGGCTTTGGAGTTTCGTTTAACAACTTGGTAGTTGTTTCTTTAGCACTCTGGTCTTTAGTCTTATTAATTAAAGATATAAAACTATTTGCTAACTTAATAGATTTATCGTAGTCTTCACTTACGATAGTAGCCAAAGTTTCCTTCAATTCAGTATCGTCTTCTTTAATTTCAATACCATTTTGAAGTAATAACTTTTGAACCGCTAAATCACTTTTAGCAATTTTATTTTGTTTTACTTCTTCCTCAAATGCCTTTCTTTCACTTTCTCTCTTTTCGTCATCAGTCATTTTAGACTTTTTGAAGTCATCAAACTCGGTTTGCAAAGCCGAATATTCAGTCTCCGTGTTCTTTAGACGGTCACTTAAGGCATTGTACTTATCTTTAGGTATAACCAATTTGGCTAATTCCTTTTTGATAGCATCTACCTTTTCTGCGTCTGTAGTGTAAGCCTCATTACTTAACACCTGTTGGATTGCTTCTTCCATTAAATTTTCCTCCCACTCTTAATGTTTTTATAGTTGTCACACCTCAACTTACTAGAGCGTCATAGATTTTATGCTCTCTATGATGAGCAGATTTTTAATGCTTTTACAAGCACTGTACTAACGATATAAAGGGTCTGCTTCCCCACGTTTTAGTTTTTTTTATCTCTGGATTTATGCCTTTTACGGACACCAGTATCAAGGCTTTCTAAACCGTAATTTAATACGTTAAAACTTGTACGTTTTTTTATATATCACCAGTACACTACCTATAAAAGATAGTGCGTCCGCTATACAACGAACCCCATAGCATAATATGCCACTTAAAACCAGGTCAAGTGCTTTATAAGCACCACGGAACAAATGAGTTACATCACCTCTCATTTACTCCGTGCCACCTATAAGGCGACACATAAGGAAAGGAAAAAAGTTGATATATTCACACTCTTCTCGGTTTATTGGTCGGAGATAAGAGATTTGAACTCCTACAACCTTGCCCCCAAAGCAAGTGTCCTACCAAATTAGACTAATCTCCGTTATGGGGGATTATTTATCCCCATCTGGTGTTTTCTCTCCATCAGCAGGAGGATTATCACCACTATCTAAAGAAGTGTTCTCGTCACTCTTTTTTTCCCTTAATTGTTTATCGGCTTCACCTACGAATAACTTAATCCAATTTTCAACTCCACCATAGAATTTCATTGACTTGTTGTAAGCCTCGTTAGTATCGCTATATAGACCAGTAGTAGCCATAGCAACGTCAGGTGAAACACCACTATTGATTTGGTTCATTAATCCTTGTGATTTAACAAGGAAGTTATCACTCTTATTACGAGTAAATTTCTGCTCTACTTCTTTTAAGGTTAAGGTATTTATATCACTCCAAGGAGATAATTGACATATTCTTAAAATTAATTCAAGTTCAGGTTTAGCACAACGTTTGAACTGCATTTCGTCTTGTTTAGCACGTTCATCAGCCATTGTCCAACCTTCAGATAACATTCGAGCCTGTCCAGTATCTCCACCAGAAGTTCTCTCATTACTCTTTGGAATACCTATAATTTGTAAAGCACAGTTTAATAACTTATCGTGCAATATTTTGGTATTTCCGTGGTCTATATTGTTAGATAACAACTTCAAGTCAGCAGGTCTCGAAGGGTCACTCGTAGCAATCTTTACTGCTCCCAAATCTAGTAAACTAGCATAATCTTCAGCATCTATATCTTGGTTTACAAAGACTAGAATACTTTGAATATACTGCTCTAAACCATCTATTTCGTCTGAAGTAATGCGGTTAATTTGATTTAATAAATCCATTATTACTTCAATAATACCTAACCTAGATTTATTCAAACTATATTCAAATATAGGAATATCACCTAATATATGATTTTGTTTAAACGTTACGTTAAATTGTGAACTAGTATTTTCCTTATTTACTTCATAATATTCATTACGGGTATATACACTACCTCTTAAATTACTATCGTGTACCCCTATCGTATAAGTAAAAGCAAATAACCTCTCGTGAGGTAAGAAACTAGAATATACAATAAACGTATTCTTACTATCTAGGTTATCTATAAAAAACGGACTATCTTCACTATCACTAGGAAGAACTATTCGGTGTCCTATACCAGATACATAAATGCTTTCGGCTAATTCAGTATCTTTAGGAAACTTATCTATAGCCAACATATAACTATTCAAAGTAGAAACTTCAGTATTAGCAATATCACCACGTTGAACGTACTGAATTGGCTCACCAAATACATAACTTTTCTTAAATTCCGTTACGAAATACGCGTTATTTTCTACAACCGTATTATTGATATTAGGTCTTATATCCTTTTCTTTACCAATAATTGGTTGGTATCCCCTATAATATTTCTCCAAATAATCAATTTCACTCGCATTTTGAACGTGAACATTAAATACGTCATTTAAAATGAACTGTATAGTATCAGCGTTCATATCTTCGGGCTTAAAATCCGCATAAATTATCTTTCTACCGAATAAACGAAGTTCGGCAGGAGCAATCATACGAGGGTTATTGATAGCATCTGTGGGTCTACAAGGACAAGATGCAGGAGTTTCACTAGTGTTTACACTATTGTTTACATTCTCATTTACATTTTCGTTTACATTTTCGTTCATACTATCACCCATTCCGCCCCCAAAACAAAATTGGGGGAACATAACTATATAAATACGGTTATGCTCCCGTGTAGCACTAAGCAAACTGCAAAGGGAAATCACGTTTGCTCATTTTTTATCTATCACAAAAGTGAAAAATATTCTATTTTTCAGGTCTAAAAATCCAATGACTTTTTGCCTTTAAACCCTAAAAAATTCGTTGAACTGCTTTCGGCTTCTGTAAAATGCTTCTTCCTACAACAATCTCTGAATTATACATAGCCGCCCCATCTGGACCGTCATCAAATTTGTTAGGATAATCGAAAGAATACTTCGTTATATTATCCATTAATCTACCAATATCCGTGTTCGGCTTTACAATAGACTTGTCTTTAAAGATTATATTCTTTTGTATACCACCTAAATTGTTCTTAATACGCTCTTCCTTCTTTTTTGTGTTATATAACTCCACTATTTTGCAGGTATACCAGCCTCTTTCGGCTAATTTACCCTCCAATAAAGGTTTCAAAGATACGTCTATGTTATTTTCTATTACTAAAGTGGTTATATTGTTATCTATTATCTTGTTTATTATGTCTCCATACAACTCTTCCATAGGTTTTTTACTGAAAATACAGTCCCATAGGAAGTGTTTACCATAGCCATCGGGCTTACAAATAAACATATTAAGGTTATCTTTACCTCTTCTTTTGGTATCCATTACCGCCATACAATAAGGCTCTAAATCATCGGGCGGAGTAATATAGGTAGAAAGGTTCTCCCAAGCAAGTTCACGCCCCGTAGGAGCAATAGGGTCTTGCTGATATACGCAACTAAATAAGAAAGGGTCAGTAGTATCCCTTATTTGCTCGGCTATCTCTTGCGGATACACTTCACTACAAGTAGTCTTTCCTTCGGTATCGAATAAAGGAACACGAATAACGATAGTATCATTATTACGCAATACATAAGGATTATCAGTTTCCTGTAAAGGGGAAACCTTATTTCTATCCTCGATAATACGGTTCAATATATCTTCGGGTGTCCATTGAGTACCTACAAATAAAAACTTACAACGTTCACCATCACGTCTATTCCACCACTCCGTATTCCATTTATCATAAACGCCTCTATGAACGGCATCACTATTGGCTTCCTCCGCACCCTTCGTCATATCATCAAAGATAATAGCGAAGTTCGCACGTTCACCAGTAGTAGCACCGCTACGAGTTCTCGAAATCAAATTAGATTTAGGAACGTTGGCGTTTCGTATCTTCCAGTCGCTTTCACGCTCTACTTCAAAAGGCTTTCCGTTATATCTTTGAAAGTAAGGAAATATCTCACAGAACGTAGGACTACAAATTATCCCCTTAACCGTTCTCGAGAAACCGAGTACTAATTCATCGGAATAACTCATACGGATAATAGAATTATCTATACTCATACCGAAAGCCCACGCTTCCCATAAAGTAGCAATATAACTCTTACCTAATGAAGGTGGGTAGCATACAATTACATATTTAAGTAAAGGGTTAAACGCTAATTCCTGCAACGCATCAATATAAGGTTTAAGTACGTCACGCCTATTAGCGAGTACCTTCTTCGGTTGTTCCCACTCTATATAATCGACAAAACATTCAAAATCTCTTCTCGCACAAATACTATATACCCGTCTATAATAATCAAAAAAGGAAGCCATATTTTCTACGCTCCCTTTACTAACTAAATTATATAAGACAGGAATAAGTTTTTGCTTCGCAACCTTAACAGAACCCATTTCATCGTGGTTAAACCACATTTCAAGCACATTTAACGCGGTGTCAGACCATTCGAGTTTCTCTTTCTCGGACAATCTATCGGCTCGAAGAGCCTCACAAACGCCTAAAAACGTATCTTTTAGGGTATTCTGCTTGGGTTTTATCTCAATCTTATCCCCAACTTTAAGCATAAACTACTCCTTCGGTATATGAATAATGATAGGCGTACCGTTTCGATAGCACTCCTCAATTAACTTATCAAGTTCTTTCTTAACTTCTAAAGCACGAGCATCGGTAGCATATTCCCCCACTACCATAGTTCTATCATTAACGATTACGTTCTTTAGTTCTCTATCAAAGAAATATTCTTTTTCCTTACCTAGTATTTCCTGGATTTTCTTAAATACCTTTTCCTTCGGTATCTCTTCATTCTTCAATACTCTCTTAACATTTTCACGATAATTAGTTTCAAACTTTTCAACGAACGCTTCTTCGGTAGAATTAATCTCCTTTAAAGCCTCTCGTATTCTATCACCAATAATATTACGAGGTTGTCTCTTTCCAATAGAAAGACCGTCTACAAACCAAGTATCCATTTCTTCTTGACTAATTACTAACATTTTACTCATATCTTCACCTTCCTAATTTGTTCTATAGTCATTTTTAATTCTTCTTGACCGTCTTTAGTAGAAGGAGGGACTACCATTTTATATAAAGTACCTTCCTTTAAACCTAAAGCCTTTTCCCACTTAACTAATATCTTGGGTCTAAAAGCCCAATTACCGTTAAGATAATTCGTTATGTTTTGAGGGTTCGTTCTACTCTCACCCAACTGTTTTTCTATCTTATTGATTTCATCACAAAGTTTAAGTCTAGTCCACTTCTTCTTCTCTAAAATCATAGCGATATAATTAGCAACATTAATCATATTTTTCAATCACCTTTAAAGTCCTCGATTTCCCATTAACTTGGCTAACATACCCCTTATCTATCAAGATACACACCTTCTTAAACACAGTATTAACGTCACAATGAAGTCTATCGGCTAACTCTTGATAAGTAGGACTATATCCGTGTTCCTTAATAAAGTTATCCAAGCACTCTAAAACTAATCTTTGTTTAATCGTTATCTTCGGTTTAAAAGTTATTTTTTCGAGCATCTTCTTCTCCTAAAATCCAACACAAAGTCTCTATCTCGTCTCTTTGACGTACTTTATTCTTTAAAATATATTCTATTCTATCTCGCATATCACGTTCACTAACGGCACGTTTCTCACGATTTTCAACCCAGAAATCGTATAAATATTTATAACACTTATAATACCTATACAAAGCATTGGGGTGAATTATATCCATTTCCACCATATCTTTATACGTCATTTCTTATTCCTTTCCAGCGTTTTCTCATACATTTCCCTATACCTAGAAGCCTTAAACAGTTCTAATAAAGACCCGTGAACCTTCGGTCCAACGTGAACTACATAAGGATTTATATAAAAAACGGTATCTCGCCCGTTCTTAACCGCCTTAATAACGTCTTCCTCCATTAAACCCTTCAGTTGTCTATCCACGGTAGAAGGAGAAACACCGCAAACCTTCGATAAATTCCTTCGGTTAATCGTTACTCCATTTCTATAAACGAGTTTCCCCGTCTGATATTGAATATAGTCTAATAATACTAATATTAAGGGATATTTCATACCCCACTCTTTAGGGGCAGAAGGATTAAACTTAACGAAACGCATCTTAACCTTGGAAAGTTTATCGGGATTATATATAGCATCTCGGCGAAGTATTCTATCTCCCGCCTCTAATACCGCTACACTCTCCCCTTCCTTTAGTATATATATGGCTTCTCCGTTTTGATTTCCTATACAACCCGCTTCGTTTAAATCAACTCGCCTCATATTACACCTTACTATCGTCATATTTGACGCACATTCCCTACTTTTTCACTATAATATGCCCCATTTTTGCTAACGAAACAAATCTTCACTTTTCCCTTATTTTTCAAGCACTTTATCTACATTTTTACCCTAATTAGACTTTTAATCTATATATGGTCTATCCTAATTACCTTTTAGAAAGGAGGAATGAATATCGGGTATCGCAGATGAACTAATCAAACTTTCACACATTTTTTAAGACAGGAGGTGAAAAAATATACCCTAGGTTCTATTCATTCCCTTAAGTGTGGAATGAACGAAAGGAAACAAGTAAATCCTATTCATTCCGTTTTCACTATATCACATACTTTACTCTCATTTCACTCTCGTTTTGTAAAAAAATGAATTCTTTTTATATTTTGGCTATGATTACGAGGGTATTGTAGAGTTCTTTTGTTATTTTTGGTATGTTTTCGAGGGTCTTTTATTTTTTGTGATATGTTTGTGAGGGTAAAAATAGGGGGTGGTCGGCTCACAATATAGGGAACGGGTATTATTGACGACCGTAAACGATACAACAAAACGGCAATAAATAACGATAAAACACGATTAAAAAGCAATAAATGAAAAAGATTAAAATTGATTAATTAATTGCTATTTTATAGATACAAAAAACGTTATTTTAAAACAATAAAAAGCCGTGGTCTTCTGTTATCACAAAACAAAAGCAAACAAAACAAAAGAAAAGAAAAGAAAACAAAAATAAAATAAAAATGATGATAAATAAAATATTAATTAAACACCGCAAAAACTGGAATAAATAAAAAGTGATATATAAGGGCATTGATGACACGGGAAAAACTGGAAAAGAAAAAAGTTATAATATACACATACGCACGCACACACGCACACGCGAGGAAAAGAAAACAAACGCGGATAAAATAAAACGCGATAACAAGATTATTTTAAACACCGCGAAAAAGAAAAAACAAAAATAAAATAACACAATTATAATACAATTATTTATTGATTAATTAATAATAAAATAATGATTAAAAAAATAATGTTTGACAATATCATAATATTATGATACATTAATATTGATTTTTGGAGGTGATAGAACACAAAAAGAGGCGATTAAACAACGTGGAAAAAGCAAGATAAAACGATTAAAAAATAGTTATGTAAAGAGAGGAAAAGAAAAGAAAATGACTAATCAAAAAGTTATCAATTTATTTTTAGAAAAGAGACAAGGAAAAACGCCGACAAGATTTATTAATGACGGCATTTATTATTACAAGGGAAACACCCTAAAAACTGACGGAAAAACACTTATAAATTATAATACTATAATAGCCGAATGGAAAAACGATTATATTATAGTAAATATGCGTAAATATTCAAGGACAACAAGCAAGATACAAGGACAATTACTATTTGAAATTGAACAACGTAAAATTGACTATATTAAAGACGGAATAAGAGGCTAAAATGATGATTAATAACGATGATTTAAAACGATATATTATAAGTGGGGCGACATTAACCGCCGATTTACAACCCGTAAAAATAAAGACTGGTTTTATGGTCTCAAAAATAGGATACGAAAAGACACACAAGCCAAGCGACATTGACGGAATAAAGGCGGATATATTAACCTATAAACATTTATTAAAACGAGGCGAGTTTATCGGTTTATGGTTTTTTGAGGGTAAAGTATATATTGATATAAGCCGACATTATAAACACAAACGCGATGCAATAAAAAGCGGAATAAAAAACAAGCAATATAGTATTTACAACCTAGCCAACGGCGAGGAAATACCACTGACAAAAAAAACATACATTTTATATCAATATAACGGAATAAAAAACGATATAAAATATATCAAGGAATATACAACACGCGAGGAAATGACCCGCGATTTAAAAATGAATTATCACACGTTAAGCCAATATATTATCAATAGCATTGATGACCCAATAAAATCACTAATTAATAACAAGTATTTATTAATATCCAACGAGGTATATTATAGAGAATTAGAAGAGATTTAAAACGTTATAAAATAGCCGTATAAAAGCGGTTATTTTTTTATTATTCTATAAAACGGCGATAAATAAGCCGATTTTTTAATATATACCCTTAAAACGCACAAAAACGGCATTTTAACGCATTTTTACTGGTTTTTATATATTTATACTAGCCAACACCAAAACGCACGAAATAGACCCATTTTTATTATTATTTTAATAATAATTAAAAAATGGAATAAAAAAACGATTATTTTACACAAAAACGCATAAGCAATAAAAAGCCGTAGTATAATTGACCGCGTCAACGGGAAAAAGCACACAAAAAAAGCGGTTATTTGATAACGTATTTTAGAAACGGAAAAAGAGGCGAAAAAGAAGACGCGGAAACGATGAAAAGAAGAGACGAAAAGACAAGCCGAAAAAAACGCGAAAAACGAGAACGGCAAGGCGTAAAAAATACGCAAATCTTCTTCACGGCTAAAATCTTCTCTATTCTACCCTACCCGTAAAAACTTCTCTTCGTGCGTGTACGCGTGTACGAGACGAAGACGCGATATATAATATCCTAAAATCTTCTATCGTATGCGTATATACGCGAGTGATACGAGAAAACGAAAAAATGATACAAAAAGAAAAGTTTTTACACAAAAACGCATAAATGAAAAAAACACGTTATATAATGGTCGCGAAAGCGGAGGAAAAGTATGTTGAAACAAGCATATATTAATGAAATTAATTTTCAAATTGAGACGGAAATTAATGAAAATGAGAACAATGGAAAAGTAGATTATTTATGCAATTTAACCGATAAAGATATTGAAAATATAGCGGAAAAAATGATTGATGATGACTACTTAAATGAAATTATTAATAACACGATTATTGATTATTTATATGAAGATTATGAATAGATTATAAATAATAAATAATTAATTAAGAAAGAAAAAGAAAGAAGGACATTTTTTGAAATTATACCCCCCTACTTTTTTGGAGCATTTCAAAAAGGGGTGGTAGGGTAATTTTTAGGAGGTAAAGAGATTATGGAAAAAGAAAATATTAAAATATGTGATAAATGTGGTAATGAAATTAACATTGATGAAGACGGATATTATTATGATGAAAACCGCGATATTTATGTATGTGATGACTGCTTTGATGATTATTATATCAAGTGTGAGGACTGCGGTGAGGTTGTAGAAAAAGAAGACGCATTTTATATTGATAGTGAGGATAAGTGGGTATGCGATAGTTGTTTAGAAAATAACTATGAACGTTGCGAGTGTTGTGATGAATATTTTGATTGTGATGATATGCACTATGTAGAAAACTATGGTAGTGTATGCGATAGTTGTATCAATAATGGTGATTTTGTAAGTTGTGAGGATTGTGGTGATATATACTATATAGACGATATGTACTATAACGATTATGACGAGTGTTGGTATTGTAGCCGTTGTCAAGAAGACCATTGTACTGGCGAAATATATGACTATCACGGCTTTGATGACTGGACTTTTTATAAGGGTAAAAACGAAGAAAATGCACCTTATTTTATAGGTAAAGAAATTGAGTTAGACCCTAAAAGATATGAATATAATAACAATTTAAAAGACGTATTAAACACTATGCGTAAATATATCAATGCGGTAGGTATGCACGATGGTAGTTTATCCAGTAGCGGTGTAGAAATTGTGTCTCACCCTGAAAGTTGGAAATATTTACAAGAGAAAAAAGAAGACTATAGAAAGTTTTTTGAGGAAATTGAACGCCTTGGATATGGTGATGACGGACATTGTGGACTACATTTTCACGTCTCTCGCCCTAGTGATGACGTAATATCTAAAATTATTGTTATCCTAGAAAGTTTTAAAGACGAGATTAAAAAGTTATCTCGTAGGGAGGGCGATTTTAGTTGGTCGCATTTCTTAACGGATAGCGGTGATAAAACACAACGTATGAAATATCAGTCTATAAAGTATCTAAAAGATAAATATACTAAAGAGGGACACGATAGATACCTAGCACTTAACTTGTGTAATAGAAACACAATAGAGTTTAGATTTTTCAATGGAGCAAATAACTTTGAAGAGTACTGGGGAGCATTACAATTTATTCATAATATTATGGAGGTCGCCCTAGACGATACTAAAGACGTAAATAACGTAAATTGGAGCGATTTAATAGTTGGTGATGAATTGATAGCACAAGCGAAAAAACAAGGTGTTTATGGTATTAATAAGTATGCTAAAGATACCACCGATTTATTAGAGAAAATTGAAAAAGCAAGAGAAGATATGACTAAAGAGATTAAAAAGACCCTAAAAAACTTTATCAAATATATATCTAAAGAGTTAGAAGAGAAAAAACTAGTTATTATGAATAAAAACGATATATACGCGATAGAGAGAACGGGACAAGAGTTTTTAAATAACTTGAATAATGACTTAAATTATTTACACCGATTAACTAATTTATATAACGATATAGAAGACAACGAAATAGACACAACAAAATATTGTGTAAATACGATTAAAAACTATACTCGTAGTATGGATAAATATTCAAGATATTTTAAACAAATTGATAGTAGTATTAAAAAATATGAAAGTGAGGTAAATGGATAATATGTGTATTATAATTGCTAAAGATAAAATTGGTAGACTACCTACCGAAACTGAATTGAGAAACTCTTTTGAGTGGAACGGAGACGGAGCGGGTTTTATGTACGTTGATAATGGTAAAGTTGTCATTGATAAGGGATATATGAATATTGATAGTTTTATCAAACATTATAAGAGTTTATTAATAAAATATAACGATTTTAACAATAAGTGTTTAGTTATCCATTGTAGGATAGGGACTAGTGGAAAAAATGACAAGGGAAACACACACCCCTACCCTATCACCGATAACACAAGAGCATTAAAATCAAGACATTTATTCAATGAAAATATAGGGATAGCACACAACGGAATAATACACGGATACGGCACGGCAACTGGTTTAAATGACACACAAGAGTATATAAGCAAGTATCTATATCCTTTATATCATCATTATAGAGATTTTTATAAGAATAAAGATATGTTATATCAAATGGAACAAGCGACAAATAGCAAGTTTGCTATATTGGATAAGACGGATACTATTTACTATGTAGGCGACTTTATAGAGGATAAAGGACTATGGTTTAGTAATAACACCTATAAAGGATATTCAAGATATAGTTATGGATACGGCGATTATGGATATAGTAGCGGTTATAAGTACGATTATAGCGATTATGAAGACGATTATGATGATAGTTGGTTTAAAGCAAAAAAAGAAGAGCAAGACGAGGCGGAGCAACTAATGTTAAGTGATGATATGTATAAAGACGATGAAGAAGACAAAAAAGATACTAATGGTTTTTATATGTATCCTTTACAAAAAGACTGGTATATAGATTTATATGGCAACGGAAACTATACACTGGTCGGCGACAAAGACTATTATTATAACTGGGAAACACTAGAGTTATATGAAAAAATAAATGGTGAGTTTGTATCCGTAGTTGATGACCCTATAATTTATAACGAGAATAAAGAGGAAATATTCTAAAGAGAGCGAGGGGGATAACACCCCCCTACTCTTCAAATATATGGAGGTATTATAAATGAAATTAGATTTAAAATATAAAGTTGGATATGAAGAAACATACAACGGAGTTTTTCAAATAAAGATTAATAACGGCGAGTTATCATTTATGATGATAAATAATATATTTACAATTAAGATACCTATGGAAGACTTGGAAAGTATCCAGTATGGTATGGAAATATAGGAGGTATTATGAACGCGATTAAAGTAAGAGAGTTAAAACAATTATGTGATGAACAAATAAGAAAAGGCAACGGGGATAAAACAATAATGATAAGTAATGATGACGAGGGTAATGGATACCATTATTTATGGTATAGTTTTACACCGATAGAAGAGTTATTGGAAGACGATTATTTAGGTATTGAATATATGGTTAGTGATAACGTAGCACCATTAAAGGATACCATTATACTTGGATAGGAGGATATATGAGTATAGAAGAGATTAAAAAGAAATTAGACGAGGTAAATGTATACTGGGAGGTATGCAAAGCGGAAATTGAAACGGCTATAGAAGACGTATATAACGATGAATTATATAGAGGTTATCAAGACAAATTACACAAGATAACTGATGAAGACATTAAGAGACTTGCGTGGAAATTAGAGGACTATGATATATGGAGCGATATTTATGAATATGCAAGAGAATTAGTTTATGAAGAAATAAACGTAAGTGATGATGAATAGAGGGGGGGTCGGTATATATGAAAAAATATGATAACGAAACAATGGTATATTTAGCATTAATGTTATTTAGAGAAACATTTAAAAATGATGAGTATTTATATATTGACGTATTTTATGAAGAAATTAAAAAGATTTATGAACAATTTATATTAGAAGACAACTCTAATTTATCATTATTAGATAGTATTTATGAGTTTATTGATAATCATAAAGAAGAATTAACAACTAGACTAAAGAAAGCAAATGAAACATTTTAAGGAGGGGGGAGTATATATGGAAGAACGTAAGTTAGAAGATATGACCACCGAAGAATTACAAAGTTTAAAAATGGATAAATTATATTGTTTAAATGGTGTTATTCAAATGTGTATAGACTTTGGAAACAAAGACTGGGAAAACAATGTAATGGTAAAAGCATATAGAGATAAGATTATTGAAATTGATAAGATTTTAAATAAGAGAGGTGTTTAATATGAATAGTGTATATGATAATGGAGCATTAATGATAGGCGGTATTGACGCGGTAATTAACGAGGTTAAAGACGAGATTAAAAAAGATATTGATATGATTTTTGCGGATAAAGACGCCCTACTTAAAGAATTAGAACAATTAAAAAAAGAGGGGGCTACCCTAGTATATATTAATTATGATAGACCTATGGGTGATTATGAATTAAATTACTGGTATGAAAACGATAAAATTAAGGAGGTAATATAATGGAAGATTTAACTGAAAGCGAATTAATGAGTGTAATACAAAATTATATTAATGATAATTATAGTTATGATTATGCGGACTGTTGGAAAGACGAATTAACTTATCATTATGATAACGAAACAAAATGGTGTGATATCACTATTAATATAGAATATGGTAAGGAGGATAAATAATGACTACATTAATTAAGGTATATGAAGATAGTTATGACTATCAATATGAGCAATATTTTTTGGTGGATATAACTAAAGAAGAAAAAGAAAAACTACTAAAAGTAAGTGAAGATATACGAGAGATAGATTATGAAGAACGCGAAGAAAAATATGGTAGCGAAAGCGTAATTGAGTGTGTTGAAAACTATATTGTAGATAACTTTAAAAAAGTAGATTTTGAAAGAGTTGAAATTGATACATATTAAAATTAGGGGGAGGGGCTACCCCTCCTACCCTATCTATTAAAGGAGGTAAATATGGCGACTATTGAAGATATAACAATGATTAAAAATATATTGTCATTACTTGAAACTGATATTAATACTTGGAATAGTGATGACGAGGAAATTGATTATGAAGATTTAAAAAAGAGCATTTATGATTTACAAGATAGTATAAAAAGTATTGTAGATTACTGGGAGGTGTAATAATGACTAAACAAGAAAAAATGGAATATAACTTACATATACAAATGTTATATGATGAGTGGTTGATGAAGACTGAAAAAAGAGGTATCAGTTGGGGGGAGGTAGCCTATATACAAGGTCTATCTCAAAAAGAATTAAACAAATTAGAAACTGAATTATATGAAGAATTGGAGGCGGATAATAATGGAAATTAAAGTTGGTGATTTAATAAACGATAGATATATCGTAAAACTAATAATGTTAGACCCTAGCAAACGTCTTCAAGAGCCAGTATTCTTCTTATATGACAAAAAAGAAGATAAGGTTGTTGATTATAATAAAGAAGAAATGATGAATATTTTAGGTATTAAGGAGGTTAAATAATGAGACTACCTAGAAAAGAAATTATTGAGAGCATAATTGACTATATTAACAATTATAGTAATGATTATAATGAAACTATTGATAGTTTTATAGAGCAATTAAATGAAATTAGAAAAGAATATGATGAAATACAAAAACGTGCTGATAAATTAACGGAAGAAAGATTTTAAAGGGGGGTGAGGTATAGTGAGAGAAAAGCAAATAAAAGAGGCATTAAAGCGTATGGAATTACTTAAACTTTCTAGTCAATGTATAGACGCATTTAAAGAAGGTAATATTTGGGAAAGTGAAGGTATTGGAGCATTATACGAGTGCAACGATAAAGAAAAGGAAATCATTAAAGCATTTGAAAAAGATACTGGGGGGCTGGTATACCACTTAATACACGATAAGTTCCCTTTTGGTGAGTGTTATACAATATTATATGTATCCAAATATAAAGACGAGTGGAAAATGGATATAGAAGATATTAAAGAGGGATATGCTTTAGCATACGTTAAAAACATTGATGATGATTATTGCTCGGAGTTTGGTAGCGTAGCAATTAAATCAAATATCGGTGGTTTAATTAGAATTGGTTAAAAGGGAGGGGTTCTCCCCCTCACCTATGACTTAAAAGATAAGGAGGTTTATAATGGAAAACGCACTTAAAACTATTCAAGAAAAATTATTGAATAATTTAGAGAGATTAGACAAAGAAAGTGATAATATTAATGACGAGGTGGCTAGGAGCAACGCTATTTCTCAATTAGCAAATACTTATATTAAAACTTGTAATTTAGTGATTAGAGTTGAAGAAAGTAAACTAAATCTATTCAAAAGAATAAGTGATATAAATGAGGAATAAGTATAGTAAAGAGTTTGAGGAAGAGGCAAAAGACAAGTCATCAGTATTAACGCAAAGACAATTAAGAAAGTATTTGGAAGATAAATATAATCTTATAATAAGTAAGAACGCATTTAGTAAATACTTGTATAAACACGGGATAAAGTGTATTGATTATAATACAAGCAAAGTACGAAAAATGGATAAAAAGCCGATAGGATACGAGTATAGAAAAAATGACGGTATGATACTGGTTAAGGTAGCGGATAATAAGTGGATATATAAGCAACGATTAATGTATATGAAATATCATAAATGCGAATTAACGAGTGATGATTATATTATCTTCCTAAATCAAAATAGGAACGATTTTAGTAAAGATAACTTGGTTAAGGTATCAAGACGCGAAAGTTCTATATTGAGTAATCAAAAAATGTTTAGTAAGAATAAAGATTTAACTAATTTAGGTATATTAACGGCTAAATTAATGATTAAGGCAAATAGTATAAAGGGAGGTAATGGAAATGACAAAATACGCAACTAAAGAAGAATTAACACAAGTAGCAAAAGCATATTGTAAAAAAATGGGATACGAGTTTATTTTCGCTAATGAGTATAAGTTTGGCTTTCAAACTAAAGACGGACAACTTTGGACTTTAGACTATTTTGGGTTAGCGGAAAAATTAAAAGAACAAGAAAACAAATAATTGAATTAACAAGAAAAATAAGATATTATTATAATAGAGAGGAAATTAAAATGAGCGATAAAGATATTATTAGAATTACAAAGGTAAATAACATACAAATAGAAAACACACATAACGGGTTATTATTTCCCGTACAAAGTATTTTAGAGGTTGAAAATAGAGGGGGGGCTACCCGTGTATTAGATTTAATAGCGGAACGAGATATAACGGATATAGATTATTTCGTAGTCCACGAAACCGATAAGACTAAAAAGAAAGATTTATTTATTGAATACGATGACTAGTATTGTAATTATATGAGAAATATGATACAATATAGCCGATTTTGGAGGTGGAACAATGATATATTGTTATATAAGGGTCTCGAGAGATACACAAGAGTTTGCGAGACAAATACAAATATTTAAAGATAGAGGATATTATGACGGTAGTAATTGCACCTATGTAGAAGAAAAGTTTACTGGAACAAAGATAAATAGACCAGTATTTGACGAGTTATTGAGCAAGATTAAGGAGGGGGATACCCTAGTAGTTGAAAGCCTATCTCGTCTATCTCGTGGTGGTGTAATTAAGACACTAGATTTAATAACTGATTTAGTACAAGTAAGAAAAATTAACGTGATTATATTTAAAGAGGGCTTTGAATTAAGGGCTGGGGAGCAACCTAACTCCACTACTAGCCTACTATTAGGTATCTTCTCGGTATTAGGACAATTTGAGAGAGACTTAATTAGTGAGCGTACAAAAGAGGGGTTAAGAGCCGTACAGGAAAGTGGAAAGAAACTAGGCAGGGCTTATTCAAATAGGTCTACTAGAGATAATTTTATTAAGGTATTAGAATATATGGTAGATAATAACTGCGGTATGCGATACGCTTGTAAATTATTAGACGTTCCCCTAGTATCGTTTGAACGCAAGATTAAACTATGCTACGAAAGATATAACACGAAAGATTATAACGAGATACTCACTGAATTAAAGGAGGACATAGATTGGGAACTATATTAATTATTATATTAGGTCTATGGTGTGCTTTGTGTGAATTTGCCCAAAAAAAATAGAGAGTAATTAACTCTCCTTTTTTATTGTCTTAATATCATTAATTTTCTTTTTACTATCCGCTATAGATACATATACGTTAGGAGTTCCCCCCGTGGGCATCTCCGCTCTAAATACGTCTCCACGTTTTAGATTATCATTATCCGTCTCGTAGTAATATATCTTATCTTTATATTTTCCACTCATCGTATCTATTTTTACACCTATAACTTTACTCATCATCACCCTCCGTAAACTCCGCGTCTATAATGTTATCTTTAGATAGGTCGGCTAATCGTTTATTAATATCGTCAATGTTAGCCATTTTTTTATGCTCTACAATAATAGGTTGTGTTTGCTCTACCTTTCCCATTGATTTTTGAAGATAAATACTGGATATTTCTTTGGTCTCTCCAGTTAGGGAGGAGGTGGCTAGTACCCCTAAAAGATACGAGTGAATATAATTCATTATATCTTTCCTATCACTATCAATTAAATAATCATTATAAGTAGCCCTACTCATACCCATAAAGTTAGCAAAACTTTCTACAGTTGGGGGGAATGGTTGTATCTCATTGATTTTATTTATCATATCAAGGTATAAATCAAAGCCGATACTCAATTCTTGGGGGGTGTACCCTACACTTCTACCTAAAGTATTTTCAAGTAAACTTCCCTTCGCGATGATGGACATAATTTGTATATTATTAATATCTTTATCTTTCAACAACTTAACTATTTCATTAGTTATGTTTTGCATCTTCTCTTTCAAGTTAGGTAGCAACATATTTCTACTTTCTTCTTTAATCTTTTGAATTAACTTTTGTTTTTCAATTTCTTTTTTATCTTGATTTCGTTGAATTGCTGATATTCTTTTCTTCACCATTTCAGGTTCTTGTTTAGCCATTATGTATCACCTCTTTGTTGTTTTTTTTCCTTTAGACCTGGGAGTACCTGTTTGAAAATCTGAATATTCCCATAAGTCCATTTCCATTTGAGCATAATACTCCTCTTCTCTTTCCTTTAATTCATAAAGCCATACGGCATAATCATCAAAGAAATCAAAAGTCTTATTGTATTTTTTATTTACAAAAGTAATGAATTTAGTATCTATTTTACTTATATAAGCCATTATACCTTCCTTTTTATAGGAGCATCATAGAGGGATTGGGGGTGACCGCCCTCTATGACACTATAAATATACCCTATAATCTACTCTCGTTTCACTATCATTCGAGTAATTGTTTTATTTTTCCATAATATCTCCATATAGCAGATAAACTACTTGGTTTTATATTTCTAAAATAATTCTCCTGTGCTACTTCCTCAACTGCTTTGGTGGGGGGGCTACCCCCTAATATCTTCGCAAATAATCTACAACATATATCATTTGAAGAGATATTACTTAATACACTACGATACTTTGAAAGTAGTGTTTTTTTATTGTTCACCTCTTTTTCTAGGAGTTGTTGCATCTTGTTATCGCTAGTCCTTTTTATCAACCCCTCTAATGCAATAATTTCCATTTCAAAATTATCCATATATCTAATACAATCCTCCATTAATGCTCCTTTTAGTATCAACTTCGCTTAATTACATACCATTTTCCGTCTTTTCTAATCTTTTTAAAGTACTTAATATTGTAATAAATATATTGAGGGGGTTTATCGAAGAAATCGGCACACTCAAAGGAGGTGGGGAATATCTTTAATAAGTTCCCTTCTGTGTCATACATATACACTTTTCTGGTGTTAATTAGTTTCTTTTCCATTTAATCACCTCGTTTTTTCTTTTACTTTTAATAATTTTTTTAATTTACTTTCATCGTGTTCAAAGAAAAATGGTATTCCCTTTATCCATAACACTAATGCGTGTTCCATTTTTCTACACATATTCACACCTATTTCTATGGTCTCTGCCTCTTCTAGTTCTTGCATAAAACTCTCTATTGTATGGCTAGCCCCTACTAAACCCATTGGGGCGTGTATAAAACAATGTATTTGATTATCTCTAAATTGTGCTATATATAATGCTTGGTCTTTCGTTATTTTATTCTCCAATATTATCACCTTTTTCAATATATCGTTCTTTCAATTTAGATTTAGTTTCCTCTTCTACCTTTTTGGCTTGATGAGTTCTATTCCTCTCACACCAAGAACAAGACCCGTGATTTCGGCAGGTGGGGTCTACCGCCTTACAATACGGTTGATTTTTAGTTCCATATTCTACTCGGTGTTCTTTACCACTGGCTATGGCTTTATGAAAACTCATTGTTTCTTCCACCAACCATTTGATTTAGCGAGATAAGTTTTTATGTTTTTACCTTCTTCAAAGTAATCACATTGTTTTCTTGTTTTAGAATACTTGCATCTACCACCACAAGCACCTTTTATACAATAATTAGTTCCTAATCGTTGCCATAGGTGTTTACATTTGCTACATATCGTTGTCATTTCTTTTTCCTACCAACATTTCTTCTATCTCTTCAATGGTATAAGGAACGTTTTTATCCAGACCCCATATATAAGTTTTATACCAATAATTTTCTCTTTCTTCTACATATTCGTATTCAAAATCATAATCTAATTCACCTTGTGTTCCGAATTTGTCATAATAATATACCGAAAAAAACTTTGTTGGTTCATCATTAAACCCCGCTATTTTCTTTTGATAGTATCTATCACAGTTTCGGGGGTGTTCTTCTTTAAAATACTTATATCCACTATTTAACAATACTTTCTCTGTCATTTTCTTTCTCCAATTTTCTTATTTCTTCTTCATACATTTGTATCACTTTTGCTTGTCTATTTACTTCGTCTTCTAATCGTTCTATCGTTTCCTCGAGACTTCTAATAACCATTGAAGAATATATTTTATCTTCCATTTTTCTTACCATATTCAGTAAAGGGTATCCACTTACCTTCTTTTTCAATTTCTATATCTTTAAAGTTTCCACCTATTCTACAGTAATATTTAGTTTCGTCAATATAGGTACTTTTACATTTACACTCAACAAACTTTCCGTAGCCATCACTTTCAATTATATCTCCACATTTTAAACATTTAATCTTCGTCATTATCTTCAAACCTCTTTCTTACCATTTTGGCTTTATCTAAATCATCAATATCCATAGTGCCATCGTCAATACATACATAAGTATCGTCTAAAACTTGTTGGACATTAACGTCTAATCCGTTAAGATAGCGATATAATTCCCATACGATAGGCATACGTTTAGTCAATCCAGCATCTTGCATTTCTTTAACTGCCCATACACCGTGCATAAACTCCGCATAATCGACAACTTTATATGCAAATGGCTCTCCCCAATTCTCGTGTTCTTCATTTTTAGCATCACTCGTTCCAAACAACGTGTTTTTAACGCATTTTAAGCCCACTATCGTGCGAATTGCCTCTTCCGTGTAATATACGTCTCCGAACATAAAACAAACGTTCTCGCTAGGTTTAAAGAAGGGAAAAAAGGCATCTAACCAATAACCATATTGTTTACCGTCTACCACTTTGTAAGTATTACAATGTTTTAGCCTAGAGGCATCACAACTATCGAACCTCTTATCCGTGCTAGTTATGTATATTTCTTTAATATCGTTTTCCCTTAATAGTCTAATCGTTCTATCTACTAATCGCTCACCATTGATGACGGTAAGTTGTTTGGGGGTCTCAAACATATCGTAAGACCCCCCACACATAATTACATAAATCATAGTCTATATATTTCCTTTTCTAATCGTTCTTTCGTAACAACTCCCTTTAAAATATATTCGCCACTTTTAAATTTTTTATAAAACTCTTGTCCTTCAGCAAGTGTTTCAGCAATTCTAGGAACTACAATTCCACCACAATCATCAGGACTTATGTCTATATACATTAAATCACCTACAGTTATTAAATCTTCCAAAGCAGGATAACTCATCATTTCTTTCATAATGAGCCTACCACACTCAATAAACTTATGTTCTAGTGAAAAGCCATCATCAAAGTATTTACAATGTTTGGGTATATCGGTGACTTTACCTATTTCACCATTAGGTGTTCTAACGTATTCACCTACTTTAATCATTAAATTTCTAAATTACCTCCAAATATTCTAATTAATTCTTTCTCTTCTTCAGTAAGTCTATTAACTAATATTTTCTTTAAAATGTTATCACTAGGAATATTTATTTCACATTTAGGTTCTATAGGTTCTTCAAAATACATTATTTTAGATGCAGTATTATTATCGTCTTCCATTGGTTCTTCAACAGGTTCTTCATTAAAAATATCAAGCAATTCAATATCGTCATTTTCCTCTTCAATAGGTTCTTCTTCAACCATAGGTTCTTCCTCTAAACTCTTAACATAATCGTGAAATTTGATTATAGCGGATAATGAACTATAAGTTCCTTGTGACATTTTGGCTATCGTAGAATGTGATAAACCACAATTTTCAGCAATTACTTCATTAGGCATTTTATATTTACGTCTAAAATCATTAAAATTAAAGTTTCTAAACCAACTCATTATATCGTTTTCATCAATTTTAGGTGTTTCAATTTTTTCGGTTGGATTACTCATAACATAGTTATATATCGTCACTAAATTAGTAGTTATATAATTACTTTTTGGATTATTTATTAACTTACTAATAACTCCAGTAGAAACACCAGTTTCTCTTGAAAAATCACTTTGTGTCATATTTTTACTTTCAATATATTTCTTTAAATTAAATTTTTTGTACCACTTTAATATCTTTGTTTTGCTAGTACTATCGTTAGAAAATGGTTTACTTCTTAAATATTTATCACCATTTTTGTTAATTAATATATCATATAGTTGTTTTATAAATTCCAATTTTTTGTTGGTATCAATTTCGTGTCCAGCATACTCCTTTTTTCCTAATAATAATTGATACGTCCAATTACTAAATCTTTCACCTTTATAAAGTAAATCGTAATTCTTTTTAAATTCACTTATTGATTTAAGTTTTAATATTGATTTTAACATTGAAACTGAATATTCATTGTTATACCAATCTAAATAATCAATTTCTTTTTCACTATGTTTAATTCCCATAGCCTTAATTTTTGCTTCCTCGTAATTTTCTTCTACCTCTTGATGCTTTTCAATCATATTTTTTCTTAATAATTCTTTTAACCCCATTTTATATTCACCCTCCTTATTATAAATGAAGTCTTTGACTACCTCATAAGGTATATCAATTAACTCGGCATATTGTTTAGGATTAAGTCCTAATCTTTGCATTTGTTTTACATAAATATTATTCATTTTTTTGCTCCGTTTCCCTTTCTTATGGATTGTGCTTTTTAATCCATACTGCAAATCGTTTATAACACTCTTTGCAAAAATCATATTTATTTACTGTTTGGTGTCCTCCAACATAACTTAAACCATAAAGTTGTTTACATAATCTTATTGTTTCTTTATTTTCTAATTGTTTGTGACATATACAACACTCATATTTAATGTTTCTAATTTTAACCTCCAGCAATTAGTAAACAACACATAATGATTAAAGTTAGAAAAGCACCAACTAACAATCCAACCCAAAACATACTATTTTCCTTCTTTCGTTTCGGATTTTAATTCATTTATTTTTCTTTTAGCATCTCTTAATTTTTTTCTAATAATATTGTTTCTCTCGTCTTTTAACCTACATATAGTTTCAAGTTCTTTATACATTCTTCCATATTCAGCAAGTTGTTTATTAAGGATACTAATTTGTCGATTATATTCAATCGCCTCGCCCTCTTTAATATCAAGATACTCAATGTTGTCTTTATATTCTCGTACATAGCGAACCCACTTTCTAAAATCGTTCCATAACTCGTTCATAATTACCTCCTATCGAGTTTCTTTAAATTCAAATCCCCCGTATTTGTAAAGTAATAATTTTTTCTTTAGTTTGTACTCGGGTGTTTTAAACCCTTTAACGTCTTCAACTATAGTTTTGTCCCCCATTTTATATCTAAAGTCCGCAACATAGACGATAGGGCGATATTTCTTGCCATCTCTAGTAAACCCTTCTTGTAGTAAGAAGGAGGGTTGTAATTCTAAATTAGATATTATTTCTTCCCTTTGCAATTCTCGCAATTTAATATATCTATTTGCCTCCATCTTACTAGCAAACTTAATTCCGTCTATTTCAGTTGGTTTACTTTTGTACTTCACTAGGCTCTTTTTCTTTCTTTGCTCTAGTGCTTTTTCTTTTTTTGGTTTCTTCTTGTGCTAGTATCTTACTATAATAAGCAATATCTTCGTCTAATACCATTTGGTATGTATCGTGATTACTTGCACCTATGTAATTAATTATTATCAGTAAAGGTAATAAAATCATCAATGCTCCAAAATTGAAGTAAGATAATAAACTTGAATGAATAAATAAATTAGCAATACATAGTCCTAAAATTATTGTATTAGCGATTAAAGTATATCTTCTAACGATTACTAAAGTATTATAGTCTCTATGTTCTTTAACAAACTTATCCAAATCTTCATCACTACTATCTTTACTGCTCATAACAACTCGATATGAGCCAGTTCTTATTAGTGTCCAACCATCATTTGTTGGAAAAATTATAAAGTTTCTACCTAATTTGTAATTTAATTTTAAACATTTCTTAATATCCATAATTCCTCCTAGAACGGTAATTCAAACCCGTCTATTTCGATTTGCTCACCAAATTTTTCATAAGGGTCTTCTTTCATCGCATCAGCAATTATTTCACTATCAGTTTTTTCTTCAATATCTTCAACTTTCGTGTAATATTCTTTTACAGGTTCTTCTTTCTTTGTTTCAGGTTTTCTATCGAACTCAATATTTTCTACAATTAAATCAGTAGTATATACTTTCGTTCCATCGTCTTTTTCATAAGAACCAGTTTGTAAGTGTCCTAAAACAATAATTCCACTACCTTTATGAAAATATTTGTCTATAGTTTCGGCTAACGTTCCATAAGCAACACAATTAATGAAATCACTTTCATATTCACCTTCACTATTTTTAAAATCTCTTCTAACCGCTACATTAAATCTCGATACTTGCTTTCCACTTTTAGTTTCTCTTAATTCAACGTCTCTAGTTAAATTTCCACGAATAAATACTTTATTCATTATTACCTCCTAACTTCATAATATATTTCTTTATCTCGTCTTTGAATTTCATTTGATTTGAGGGATATACTTTTCTACCACACCTATCACATATTGCAGGATAATTTTGATGAAAGTGTAATATTTCACCACAAGGACAAGCAACTTTAACATAAGTAATAGGTAGTTTTAATTTATCCTTCTTCATATTCTTCCCCCATTTCTAAATATTCTCTTATTAACTCCCAAGCCATCTCTTCCTTTATTGGAATGGGTACAAACTTTCGAGTATCTTCTCTTAAATGTAAACCTCTTAAACCTTTAATCGTTTGACCATAACATTGTTGATAAGCAATTCGATATAGGTTTAATTGAAACCCTAAATACTCTTTATCTAAACTACTGGTTCGTTTAATATCCGCAAGATATAAACCATTATTGATTTCTAATACTAAATCTAACCTACCACACGCAATAGGAATATCGTCATCAAATAAGACTACGGGTAGTTCATTATCTATGACCTCAAACTTATAATGTTTCTTTAGAAATAGAAAGTTCTTTACCTCTTTGTAATCTTCTATCTCACCAGTCTTACATAAGTTTTCTATCGCTCGGTGTATTTCAGTTCCTTTTTGAGATGCTCTATTTAAAATATTAGTATCTATTCCGTCATATTTATTTCCAAAACGAATTTTAAGAATTTGAGTAATAGACGGAAGTATTAGCCCTTCATAAAGATATGTGTGGGTTTCATCATCATATTCAAGAGTTCCACCTCTTATTTCCCAACTTTCCATTATTTAGATTTAATTCTTATTGATGCCTTTACTGGTGTGAATTTAATGTATTCATCATACATATCAGGATAGTCTTTTCTAAACTCTTTACTATCAAACGTTTCACGTTCGCTTTCTTCAATGTATGAAATGATTACGTCAGGTGTCTCGATTTTCTTAATACCTTTATTCTTCATTTCTTCCAATAAAGTAAGAGTTAAATTATCTTTCTTGGCTTTTAATTTTTCTTCTAAAAACTTTATCTCTAGTGCCTCACTAATTAATTGGTCACTAGCCAATACTAAATTGTTTTCTACTTTAATTAATTCCATTATTTCTCCTCTTTCTTTGTTTTCTTTAATAACTCTTTGATTATTGAGTTGGCTTTAGTTAATGACATATCTTCTAACTTATCCAATTTATTGGCTTTTAATAATTTATCCATATTTTCACCAACATAGAACTTGTTTAATATTTCAATTTGTTTAGGACTTATCTTTAAATCTTCCTTCTTTGTTTCTTTTGAATTAGTTTGATATTTACTATCACCCCAATAAATTTCCGCACCCATTCCTAAACTCCTACAAGCAACGGATAGTGCATCAGTATAAGCCATCTTGAAACATTCATCACTGGTATAATAGCCGTTCTTTTCTTTAGCAACGAAACTACTACCTCCTGAACCTTCAATACCTTTGCTCCATAAGTCCTCTTTTAAATCATAAGGGGCTTTATAATTTATATAAAGCAATATATCTACTACGGCTATCTTTTCACCATTAGCACCTTCAATAATTTCTTTTTTGGTTGTTTCAGTGTACCAACCAATTCCAACTGGTCCAAATATTTCAGTAAGAGTTTGTATTCTCCACATAGGTTTAATATCAGTCATACCACTTAATCTTCCACCAGTTATTTTCTTTTGTGCCTCACTAGGAACACTTTTAACGATTTCGTAAATGTGGGTATTTTTCATTATTTATTTTCCTTTTCTTTTAGTTTTTTAGAAATTGTGTTTTTCATTTTTTTTACTTCTTTGTCTAGTTGTTTAAATGCGTCTTCTTCATCATCGGCACAAATCTTTACAATATGTTCGTCACAATCAGCAAAATTTCTAACTATATCACTAACGTCTAATATGTTATTTTCTATTAGTAGTGAAATTAAATTCATAGCACTGCTATAAATATACTTGTTGTCTCCTTCTATATAACCTCTTTTTTCGTTTAAAATAATTAAACTTTGATTTGCTTCTTTTACTAACTCAATTCCTTTTTTAACGTCAATATCATTTTCATTATTTTTTCTTCTAAACATTTTCTTTATCCTCCTCTATAGTCACTAAATAATCTTTAATTAATACTCTTCCTTTTAAAATATCGTGTATTAAGTTCATTGTTGTAACCCCCATTTCATCACGGTACATATTTATTTCACTATCCCATTTCATATATAACGTAACGTCTTCCGCTAAATGTAATATTAAAGGTTTTCTATCTTTGATTGCCTCTAATAAGTTCTTCAAGTTCTCTTCTTTCTTCATCAGTCGGTTCTTTCCTTTCATAAGTTTTATCCCACCAGTCAGGTAGGTTTTCTTCTTTACCTTTTTCTTTTCTAGCCCAGTTTAAAATAGTTGCATAATGTGATTTATATTTATCACCTTTACTTGCTATATAACCCGATAAGTTTTCTATCTTATCCTCGTAGTCTTTAAACTTGTCTTTTAATTTTTGATATTCTTCATCAGTTAGAGAAACGTTATTAAACGAACCATATTTTCTTTTTATATATTTTTCTTTTATTTCTTTATTATTTTTATTATTCTTTATTATATTTATTTTTATGTTGTTATCTGTTTGTTGTTTGTTTGTTATTTGTTTGTTAATATCTTGGTACTCATCATACTTATTTATTGTTATTATTGAGTATCTGTTTGTTGTTTGTTTGTTGATTTCTCCACTCTTTTGTAATTTGTCCAAACAAGTCCTTATTTGTTGATATGTTAAACCAGTATTTTCTTGCATACGTTTTAAACTAGTTAGGCACTGACCTCTTTTAATAACTTGAAAACCAATTTTACTTTCTTCATAATTTGCATCTAGTAATAAATCAATAAATAAATGAAGTACATTACTGTCTTTATACCACTGCCATTTTTGAAGTTTCCTATGTATTAAAATATAGCCATTCATATACCTCCTATTTGACTTTTGTTTAAATATAGTGTATAATTGAGACAGTAAATAATTTTAAAGGGTTATTTACTAATCTCTTTACAGAACCTAGGTCGCCTAGTGTTCTTTTTTTATTTAAACAATTCATAATAATTTTTTTCATAGTGATTACATATTGCTTCAATTTCACTAATAGTCCATTCTCTTTTTCCAGATATTTTGAAATTAACTGTTGTTCTCGCTATGCCTAATAACTTGCTTAAATCGTCTTGTGTTTCTCCTCGTCTTTTAATTTCAAGTATAAGATTTGGATACTTAATTTCTTTTAAATGTCCTAACACTTTAACTCCTTTCTATAGGTAATAAAAAAACCGAAATCGGTTTATGTTCCGACTTCGGTTAAATGGCAAAAATAATTATGTTAAGTTGTATAAGTACCTGTACTATATATTATGTTAAGTTCTTTTTACCAATAAACCAAAGCGGATATAACCGCCTACCTACATACTTAATTTAGCATATATTTTTTTTGTTGTCAACACAAAATTAACTTTTTTTATCTTTTGACAACAACTTGACACACAGTTATCTCCAACTGTATGTCGCTTGTACTAAATAGTCTGCAATTTTTTTCTTTATTGGTTCTTTTTTATGTTTTACTTCTCTTAACTTACGCATATAATCTTCTTCGTGATAGTAGTTTCCATCACTAAACTGATAATGAATATCTATAACTGTCCAACCCATTGAAGTTTCATCACCAATACATAAACCATAGCAACTTAATCTAGGTCTCATAATTATATCTCCGTTGCCTTTTTTAAAAGTAATTACACAAGCAGTATGCTTTGTCATATACTCCACCCCCTTTTTAAGCGTTATAATATACGCTTTTTTTGTTAAATGTCAATTATTTTTTTACTATATGTTTCCAATAACAATATAATTTATTATCTTTAGCATCTACGTCATTTAGCCAATCATACGCCATTCTTAATGCTAATTCCTCGTCTTCTTCTAGTAAATCATTATAATCATTCATCATCATATTAGCCACCACATAAAAGTCTATAGCATCTATATTATAGCCTAGGGTTTGCATAGCGTTAGTAGTTTGTTCCATAGTCCAATATTCACCAACAGGTTTCATATCACTAACCCACTCTATCGCCATATCTTTACTTATTTTCTTTCCATAAGCAAGTTCATATAATTCACTTTCATATTTTTCATATTCTTCTTCGTGACTATCTTTTAAATCACAAATTAATTCTTCTAACATTTCACCTAATCTTTCCATTTTGTTAGTATCTTTAATTGTTCCTATTTTTTCAATATATTCTCGTATCATATTATCTCCTCCTTTCATAGAATATTATTTCTTTTGTGTCGCAGTAGTTGTCGCAGTAGTTGTCGCAGGTATAGTTACTGCTCTAGGATTAATATTTCCTTGTATTACAAATTGACCATTAACATACCCTGGATTTTGGTCTCCATAAATTATTGGATAGTTTCTTCGTTTGCATAATTGCGATGAATATACCACATTACCAGCGTGACATAATACAGGAATATTAGTTGTTCCTACTTGAATAAACACAGGTAGATTACTTGTAGCAACTGCATTACAACATATAATTAATCTATAACAACCTACATTTTCAAGTGTTTTAATCTCTTGATTAGGTATTAATACTACCTCTGTTTCAGTAGTAGTAGCATTAGAACAAAATATTGTATTACACATATCATTACCTCCTTTCTAAAATAAAAGACTAGACTTATAGCCTAGTCAGTATAAGTCAATCTATACATTAGTATAGAGAATTGCAACCACAACCATAACCATAATAGCAAGGTGGCTTTGGAGCAGTAGTTGCTAAATTGCCTAAAATATTTTGGGTGATTTCGGCAGTTTGTTTTAAATTTGAATTCTCCCCGCGTAGAATAGTAATCGTGTCAGAGAGACTATCTATTTTATTCTGCATCAACATATCCCTAGTAGCCTGATTTTCGGTTACTACCAAGTTACCGATAGATGCAATACTATTAGATAATTGTTGAGATGCGTCTTTCATTAATAATGCGTTATCATATTTACCTATTAAAACTGCATCATTTACAGTTGCTACCTGACTTGACAAGCCACGAATAGCATTATCGGTTGTTTGATTATATAAACCCATTTGAAGTTCTGCGTTAGTTAAAGTATTAACTGCATTATTTCCTCCAAATCCAAACCCATTACCGTATCCAAATATCCCAGCGATAATTAGTAATCCAATTAGACCACTCCAATCTAATCCAATTCCAGTTGTACCGTTCATAATTCCTCCTTTCTATATTAATAAATTAATACCTTATTTTAATACACTCTTAACAGAGTTTACTTGTTCTTCAGAAACATTATTCTGCTTCATTAAATCCTTTAATGCTTCTTCTCGATTAGGACTATTTAAAAACGCTTGTGCCATTTGTTTTTGTTGTGGTGTCATCATATTCATTATCATTTGTTGTGGATTACCACTCTTCATTATTTGTTGTAAAAAACTCATATTCATATTCACATTACTTACCTCTCTCTCTTAATTTTTCTTCTAAATCTTTTATTTTTCTCTTTAACTCTTCATTTTCTAATTGTTCTTTAGTTTTCGGTATTTGTATCTTGTATTCTTTAATATCCCCGTTTATCTCTTTAATAGTTAAAGTTGAATTATCTAGGGAAATAAATGCGGTTTTTCTCTGTACCATAATATCACTGGGTTTCTCGTCTTTACCTATCATTCGTGCCTCAAAGTCTACTTGTGTTCCCCCTACATTAAATACATTCATAGGTTGAGGTTGTTGATAAGTTCTTAACATATCGTCTATCTTCTCTCTTTGCCTCATTAAATTATCTATCATATATTGATTATTCATTCTCATCACCTATATAAATATTAATTATGAGGGGTCTATTTTTTTGCCACTCTTTATTTTCCTTACATTCGTTATCCATTATTTCTAAAAGTTCTTCCATTAATTCCGTCATAATCGCTCCTTTCACTTAAATTATGACATAAAAAAAGAACATTGGATTGTAATGTTCTCGTATTATTTTTGGTACTATTATAGTACTTTTTTTATCTTCGCTTTTAACTCCGCTATTAAATCATCAGTTCTATCTATACTCTTCCCTATTGCATCTGCTATTTGTTGTGTCGAGTAGTTTCTTATTTCCATTTCTAAAATTTTTGCTAGTTCATCACTTAACATAGCCTCTTCACAAATGTAGTTATATTCTGTTCTTGAAAAATTAAAGCATTTCATAGGCTTTCACCTACATAA
>Ga0310690_10001128_pt1 | contig 49693 bp, 40 predicted proteins | sample AusTroGonzalo_MG_2_FD_207661 | JGI IMG/M metagenome (GOLD analysis project Ga0310690, IMG submission 207661) | Bovine rumen microbial communities from tropical cattle in Woodstock, Queensland, Australia - Gonzalo_04 (v2) (version 2) | ecosystem: Host-associated > Mammals > Digestive system >... | reverse complement strand
TCTGCGGATAGAACGTCAGCAGCGCGTTCAGAACCACCAGCGCCCGGTCGGAAATCCCGATCAGCGCCCGTGCCTCGCACAAGGAGCGGAACAGCTTCCATTTGTCGACCGAAGCCTGCGGATCGACATCGCTGGCCTGCGCCTGCGTTGCAAGCATGCCAAGCGACAGCGATCGCCGCCCGAACGGCGTCGTGAATGCATTCCCCGACTGCATCGTCTTCTACCTTTCAATAGGCAAAAGAAATCCATCCGCCCAAACGACGCCAAAATGTCTTGACACTGATTCCCGGAAATGCGATTCTCAAGTTACCACACTGTGAGAAGGGCTTCCGCGACGGCAACGTTCGGGAGCTTTTTTCTTTTGCGGTGTCTAGTCTCCTGTTTCCTTCCGGAATTCTTCAAACAAAGTCAGCAGCTTGCGCTCAACAAAAGCGCCGAACTGCGCGCCACTCCGTTTGTCGAAAGCTATACTAAGCGCCGTATCGGTCTCCTTGATCTTCGCCGGAGATGTTCCGTCAGGCGCAGTCCAGGCCGTCACACGCGGCTTGTCTTTGCTGATCTTGAGGAGATCAAAGATAATCTGAAAGCGGGCATCGCTCCTGACTGCGAGAAAATCTGCATCTTCGACGTGCTTGAGGGCCCGCATGCGCTTGGCCCTGTCCTCGACCATATCAGCGATCTCTGCCCATCGTTGCCGCCCAAAAGACGGAGCCGGGCCGATCGCTTCGATAAGTGGCGATGGCACACGCCTTACCAGGGCAATCATCCGCGACAGTGCCGCTTTATCCACGCCCAGTGACGACATGATCGTCTCGCGGCCGAACCCCTTGGTTTCCAGCTTTGCCGCAAAATAGCACCGTTCAATGAACGACAAGTCCGTGCGGGCGTTGTTCTCCTGGCCCTGCGAGACGATCAGTTGCTCGTCGGTGAGATCGCGTACAACAGCTTTGACCGTCCCGCCGATCTCCTTGATGGCAGCCAGACGCCTGTGACCATAGGCAACCTGAAACCTCCCTGCCCTTTCAGGATGCGGGCGCACCAGGATCGGGACCTGCTGGCCGTGTTCACGAATCTGGTCGACCAGACCGGATTGATCCTCCGCATCAACGCCAAGACGATCAACAACGAACGAGGCATCAACCAGCGAAGGATCAAGCTCGATGATCGCCTGCCCCTCGGCAAGGCGCTTTTCAATTTCTTCCGCGCGCTGCGCTTTGGCGGATATGCCGTCCAGCGATTGGGAGATTGCACCAACGGGGCTGGCCGGGCGCAATGGACGATCAAGGCCCAGCAAAGGCCGGCCGAGCGTTGTCCTCACAGGTGCCGCAGCTTCCGGTTCAGCGGTATCGGGCGTCATTTCAAACAGGTTCTTGCGCGCCATGGGTTACTTCCTTCCCCACGTTCTACGGAGCAGTTCTTCGATTTCACCATTGACCAATGTCAGGCTTTCCAGTGCGCGATCGTAGGTGCCGCGCGTGAACAGCGAACGGTCCACTTCGTAGAGCGTCTGCTTGGTCAGGCCGGCATCGGAAATCGCCGTGGATTTCAGCATTTCGTTCTCAAGAACGCGATTGCCGAAAATGGAACGCATGAAGCCCGCCATCTGGTTCTGCGGGCCATCATTCGGTTCAAAGCGCGTCACCAGATAGCGCATCCAGTCATAGTCGGTCTTGCCGCCGGCATTCTCCACCACGGCAAGCAGATCGCTGGTCATGTGCAGGAACTGCGACATCGACATCACATCCAGCATCTGCGGATGAACCGTGATCAAGATGGCGGTTGCCGCACAAAGGGCCGACAGCGACAGGAAGCCCAGCTGCGGCGGGCAGTCGAGGATGACCACGTCATAGGCGGATTCGATATCGGCAAGACATTCACCGATCCGCGAGAAAAACATCGTATCGGGGCGCTTGTCCGCCAGAACTTTCGGCGTTTCATGCTCGAATTCCATCAATTCCAGATTGCCCGGAATGATGTGCAGGTTCGGCGTATAGGTTGCACGAACGATTTCGGTGATATGCCTGCGGTCGGAGCCGTAGCGGATGGCGCCGTACAACGTCTCGTTCTGATCCACATCCAGTTCCGGCTGGTGCCCGAACATGGCGGAAAGCGAAGCCTGCGGATCGAGGTCGATGGCAAGCACGCGATATCCCCGCAGCGCCAGATACTGCGCCAAATGTGCGGATGTCGTCGTCTTGGCGCTTCCGCCCTTAAAGTTCATGATCGAAATGATCTGCAGCTTTTCACCGTCGCGACGATGCCGCACATATTTGGCAGCACTCTTGCCGTTGGCATCAAGCAGACGGCGCAGTTCTTCCAGGTCATTGACGGAATAGAGCCTGCGACCATTGGGTTGCGGCGCAGGGCCATGACCCTCCGCCACGATTTGGCGCAGATACCCCTCATGAATGCCGATGAAGTCTGCAGCCTCGGCCGGCGTGAAAAGACGAATTGTCTTCTGCGCCGTGGGCGGGAAAATGCGTGATTGATGAGCTTGCAGCTGCCGCGCCAAATCTTCAGCGTCAGATGCGATCAACGACCGCAACGTCGTTGCGGGCACATCTGCCGGGTTCTGATCAAGCATCTCAACCTCTCATCCGCGCATTTTGGTCCAAACTTTAAAAATATGCGCTGATTACAATATGGAGAGATTCTCTTTTTGTGGCAAACTGTTTTAGGTTAACCAACAGTTAAGTGGGCTGACGCCCCAGGAAGCCACCGCTGTTGTACGCGTACAACCAATTCCAGGAATGCTTGCCCGCGATTCCCCCACTGGCAGATGGCCGTCGTTGCCGATAAGTTGTACGCGTACAACGCCGGACAATCGCAACATTACCTGATCTTCGACAAATGAAATGGAATCACCATTCCTCGCATCATAACAGGTATCAGGCAATTCACCTCCCATGCAAAGACAACGGAGGTGAATTGCAGTTTCATCGCATCACAGGCAGCTTTCTTGCCTGCGGCCTTGCTTATGTAATTTTATCCCATACCGGAGCCAGACCGCTCGGGCTGACGATACGGCCGTCCGTGCGCGCAAGTCCATGGATGGCCGCCATATCCGCATCACTGAGCGCAAAGTCGAAAACGGCGAAATTTTCGATCGCACGTGCCTCGCTCACGGTCTTGGACAAAGCAATCACCCCACTCTGCTGCGCCATCCAGCGCAGCACAATCTGGGCAACGGTTTTTCCTTCGCGCGCAGCGATATCCTTGAGCACGGAATCGGCAAAGACAGCGCCGTCTGCCATCGCGTAATAGCCGGTCACCGACAGGCCAGCCTTTCGCGCCGCATCGATGACGGGCTTCTGGTCGAGATAGGGATGATACTCTACCTGATTGGTCACCAGCGGTGCATCGGTCAGCGCCACCGCTTCGGCCATCAGCGCCGTACTGAAGTTGCTCACTCCGATATGGCGCACTTTGCCCTCCGCCTTCACTTCGTTCAGGGCGCCGATCTGTTCGGCAAGCGGCACTGCACTGTTGGGCCAATGCAGCAACAGAAGGTCTACATAGTCGGTCTTCAGTTTTTTCAGACTCTCTTCGACCGAGACAACGAAGGCATCATGCCGATAATTGTCAACCCAGACCTTGGTTGTCAGAAATACATCACGGCGTGCAACACTCGAATTGAGAAGACCTTCGCCGACCTCGGCTTCGTTCCCATAGATCTGCGCAGTATCGATGTGGCGGAAACCCAGTTCGAGCGCATGCGGCACCATGCGCAGAACATCGGCACCGGGCATACGGAACGTGCCAAAGCCCAGAGCGGGTATCGAGGCACCATAGGCTGAAACGGAATGCATTGTATTCTCCTGTGTTATTCTACGGTTACTGACCGAGATATGGCGCAAACCCATTGCTGTTATAATGCAGTAAAATAAACTATGGTCTGTGAAATGAATTCATATGAATGGCCGAGGTGTTTGCCGTGAACAATCGCGCAGGCGAGATGGAGGTTTTCGTGGAAGCCGTTGAGCGCGGCAGTTTCACCGCCGCGGCCGAACGGCTTGGTCTGTCGCCCTCTGCCATCAGCAAGCTGATCACCCGGATCGAAGAGCGTCTCGGCACGCGCCTGCTTGTTCGCTCGACGCGGGCACTGCAGCTGACGCCCGAAGGCGAGGCCTATCATCAGCGCGCGGTGCGTATCATTGCCGAAATCGAGGAGACGGAACGGCTGATGACCTCGGGCGGCGCGGCCGTTCCGCGTGGTCTGTTGCGCGTCAACTCGTCGGTGGGTTTCGGGACGCGCTGCATTGTTCCCCTGGTGCCGGCTTTCCTGGCGCGTTATCCCGATGTCGAGTTGGACCTGTCACTCTCGGATGGTGTCATCGATATCATCGAAGAGCGCGCGGATGTGGCCATCCGCACCGGCCCGATGCGCGACTCGGGTTTGAAGGCGCGCAAACTGGGCGAGAGCCGCCGCGTGATCGTGGCTGCGCCGGACTATCTGGCCAAGCACGGTGTTCCGCAGACGCCGGACGAGCTGGCACAGCACAATTGCCTGACGTTCAACTTTCGCCGCAGCATGGATGAGTGGGCGTTCCGTTATCCGGGGGAGGAGCGCATTCGCCCCATCGCGGTGAAAGGCAACTTCAAGGCCAATAACGGATCGAGCGTGCGCCAGCTGGCGATTGCAGGACTGGGACTGGCGCGCATTGGCCAGTTTCACGTGCAGAAGGATCTGGATGCTGGTACACTCGTACCGGTTCTCGATGATTATAATCCGGAAGACACGGAGTTTATCCATGCCGTCTTCGCCGGACATGAGCATATGGCTGCCCGCATTCGCGCCTTCATCGACTTTCTAGTGGAAAGTAACCCCGCGGACATGACCGTATAAGAACTATCTTGTTTTAAAATCATATAGTTAAATGGTTAACCGAAATATGGGTTCAGCCGTGTGAGAGAATATTGACGATATTTCCGAAGGGATCGCAGACATAGAAGCGGCGCACGCCCCATGGCTCAATGGTTATATCGTATGGAATCTCCAGTCCGGCTGCTTTTGCCCGCTGATAGATGATGTCGACATCATCGACCTCGATGGAAAGGGAGGGGAGGGGGGTGCCTGAACCGCCTTCGCTTGCCACACTTACTTCCGGCCTGGAGGTCACGTCAGAGGCGAATGTCAGTATCCAGCCGTGATCCATGACCACGTCGAGATCGAGCAATTCCTGATAAAATTTCCTGGCAAGTTCAGGATCGGATGCCTTGAGATTTGGCACTATGCGTCGAACGGCCATCGCTTCCTCCCACGTATCGCCAGCCGCCTTCTTAGCGTTCAGCGCCGACTTGATCTATACGCCAAGTTCATTAAAAACTCTGCCCATGCGTGGCTCAACAATCGCCAAACCCGTTTTTCTCGCCGTGACGCTGATTCTCTTCGGAGTTTCAGGTTATTTGGCGATACACGCACATCGTTTCATCGTTCACGCGCAACAGGCTCAGGGGCGCGTCGTTGAAATGCTGATGGAGTCGCCCGGGAATGGGGGACCTGCTCTTTCTCGGCCCATGGTCGAGTTCATGACAACGGATGGCACCAGAATCGAATTCAAGTCGACAAGTGCTTCCTATCCACCATCCTTTGCTCGCAACGAAATCGTTACCGTCTTCTATGATCCCGATGAACCGCAATCGGCCGAGATCGATAGTTTCTTCTCCTTGTGGGGAGGGGTGGTCATCACAAGTGGGCTCTGCGTGGTCTTTGCGGGTTTTACGACCGCGTTCTATCTGCGCGTGCAAAAGTCTCGGCACAAGCAAACATCACAAGCAAAATCTTAACTGGAAAAAGAAAGCCCCCTCGATCCAGAGCGGGGAGGGGGCTTCATCTGCTACTCAGCTGGCGCCGTCGCCGGTTGCGTATCGGGCAGGGATGATTTCTTCTTGCCCGGGTCTTTCCAGGCGATAAGCCGATAGAACATCGGGATGAAGAATGTCGCGATAAAGGTCGCCGCCAGCATGCCGCCGATAACGCCCGTACCGATCGCATGACGGCTTGCCGAACCGGCACCTGAACTGATGGCCAGCGGCACAACACCCAGAATGAACGCGAGGGAAGTCATGACAATCGGCCGGAAACGCAGCCGTGCGGCCTCGATGGCAGCTTCTGCCGCCGAATAGCCTTCCTGGCGTTTCATGACGGCGAATTCGACAATCAGGATGGCGTTCTTTGCCGCAAGACCGATCAGCGTCACCATGCCGATCTGGAAGTACACGTCATTGGTCAATCCGCGCAGCATGGTCGCGGCCAAGGCACCGAAAAGTGCGAAAGGCACCGCCATGATGACCGCCAGCGGCAGGCTCCATTTTTCATACTGGGCCGCCAGGATCAGGAACACCATGATGATGCCGAAAATCATCGCCTGCGAGCCTGTACCGCTCGTTGCCAACTCTTGGAAGGAGGACCCAGTCCAGGCGATCTGGAAGCCTTCGGGCAGCGTCTCCTTGGCCACTTGCTGCATGGCCTTGATGGCATCGCCCGATGTGTAACCCGGTGCCGGATTGCCGGTCACCTTGGCGGCGCTGAAGGCATTGAACCGCTCGAGCTGATCCGGACCAACAATGCGCTTGACGGTCACCAGGGCGCTGAGCGGAATCATACTGCCGGAATTGGCACGCACAAACACCTGGCGCAGGTCATCGGGCGTACGGCGGAAATCCGCTTCCGACTGCAGGTTGACCTGATAGTTGCGGCCATACAGCGTGAAATCATTCACGTAGAGGCTGCCGAAGGACGCCTGCATGGCATCGAAGACAGAATTGATCGGGACATTCAGCGCCTTGGCCTTGTCGCGGTCGAGATCAAGCTGGTACTGCGGCACATTCGGATCAAACGTCGTTCTCACGCTCGTGAGTTCGGGGCGCTTGGATGCGGCCTCGACGATTTTATTTGTGGCGTCGGTCAGCTTGGCCACGTCGCTCCCCGTACGGTTCTGCACGTAAAGCTCGAAACCGCCCGTCGTGCTCAATCCCTGAATGGGCGGCGGGTTGAACGCCAGCACCATGGCGTCCTTGATACCCGCATTCATCCCCATGATCGGACCCGCCATATTGCGGGAATCGAGTTCCGGCGTCTTGCGTTGGCTCCAGTCCTTCAGGGTGAGGAAGGTGGTGCCGGCATTGGACTTCTGCCCGCCCGAGAGGAGATCGAAACCGGCGATGGCAAAGACGTTCTCGGCCGCAGGATGCTTCGCCAGATTCTGTGATGACTGCTCCATGGCCGCTTTGGTTCGCGTCAGGGAAGCCGCCGGCGGCAGCACGGCAACGCTGAGAAGCACACCCTGGTCTTCATCAGGGACAAGCGAGCCCGGTATCTTGTAGAACATATAGGCAGTGCCGCCGATCAGGAAGGCAAACAGCGTCAAGCCGATGGCGACCCGTTTGATCAGGAAGCGAACGCCCGAGGTATAGCCTGATGCCACGCGGTCAAAAGCCCGGTTGAAGATACGGAAGGGCAGGGCCGGTTCATGATGCCCCGGTTTTAGGATCAGACCGCAGAGCGCCGGCGTCAGCGACAATGCGACAATGCCCGAGATGGTCACCGACATGGCGATGGTAACGGCGAACTGCTTGTACATGGCGCCGGCAAGCCCGCCCATGAAGGAAACAGGCACGAACACTGCGCACAGCACCAGAACGATGGCGACAACGGGTCCGGTCACCTCGCTCATCGCCTTGATCGCCGCCTCGCGCGGCGGCAGCTTTTCTGTCGACATGATACGTTCGACGTTTTCCAGCACCACGATCGCATCGTCGACCACGATACCGATCGCCAGCACGAGACCGAACAGTGTCAGCAGGTTGATGGAGAAGCCAAGCACGTACATGCCGGCAAATGTGCCGATGATCGAGATTGGAACGGCAATGACCGGAATAAGCGTGGCGCGCCAGTTCTGCAGGAAGATGAAGACCACCAGCACGACGAGAATGATCGCCTCGATGAAAGTGGTCACGACTTCATCGATCGACGCCTGGATGAATTTGGTGGTGTTGTAAGGGATCGAATAGTCCATGCCTGTGGGGAAGGCGGCTTTCAGCTCATCCATGCGGCTACGCACGGCTTCCATCGTGTTGAGCGCATTGGCGCCCGGCTGCAGATAGACCGCAATAGGGATGGCTGGCGTTCCATTCAGCTTGCTGTCCACCGCATAGCTCTGCGCTCCGAGTTCCACCCGGGCCACATCACCCAGCCGCAGGGTTGCCGCATTGGGCGACGAACGCAGGATGATGTTTTCGAACGCCTTGGCATCGGGCAGGCGACCCATTGTTGTGGCGGAATAGGTGAAGGCATTGGACTGAGGATCGGGTTGATCCCCGAATTTCCCCGCGGCGAACTGGGAATTCTGCTCGCGAATGGCCGTTGCCACATCCGTCGGGGTCAAACTGTATTGTGCCAGCTTGTCGGGGCGCAGCCAGATGCGCATGGAATAATTGGGATTGCCGAGAACCTGCGCGTCGCCGACACCCGGAATGCGCTTCAGATCGTCGACAACGTTCAGCAGCGCATAATTGCCGATATAGGTGCGGTCATACTGGCCGCCCTCGGAAAACATCGCGACAAGGCCGAGAATGGATGTGGAGCGCTTGGCGACTGTCACACCCTGCCGGGTCACGTCCTGCGGCAGGGTCGATGTCGCGCGCTGCACGCGATTGTTGACGTTGATCGTCGCCTGGTCAGCATTGGTACCCAGCGCGAAGGTTACCGTCAGCTGCATCTGGCCGCTGGCCGAGTTGGTCGACTGCATGTAGAGCATGTTTTCGACGCCGTTGATCTGCTGCTCCAGCGGTGATGCAACGGTTTGGGCGATGGTTTCGGCGCTGGCGCCCGGATAATTGGCGCTGACCACCACCTGCGGCGGCGTCAGTTCCGGATACTGGGCAATCGGGAGCACCCTTATTGCGACAATGCCAGCGAGAACGATGATGATCGAAATGACGGCCGCAAAAACCGGCCGGTCGATGAAGAACCGGTTCATTGGGTCACCAGCGCCTGTTTCACACTGTCAGTCGCCGAAACCAGTTGTCCCGGTTTGACCTTGATGACACCTTCCGTGACCACACGGTCACCCGCGGCGAGGCCGGAAAGTACGATCCAGCCCTTGTTGACCTGCTGACCAAGATTGAGCGGCCGGACTTCCGCCTTGCCTTCATTGTTCACGATATAGACGAACTGGCCTTTGGGTCCCTGCATCAAGGCCGCTTCAGGAATGACGATCGTATCGTTCACCGTCACACCCGTCACCGTCGCACGGACGAACTGGCCGGGAAGGAGACGGCGATCCGGATTGTCGATGATGGCACGCACACCCAGCGTGCCCGTTTCCAGATCAAGACTGCTTGAGGTGAAATCGATGGTTCCGAGATGATTGTAAACCGTGCCGTCGCCAAAGGAGAGTTTGACCGCAAGCTTGTTGGCTTCGAGCCCCTTGGCCTTGCGCTCGTCCAGCAGACGGCGGATTTCCGCCGCTTCCGTATCGGTAAAGGAGAAGTTGATATAGACCGGATCGGTCTGGGTAATCGATGTCAGCAGGCTGGAAGCCGCATCTGTTCCAATCAGGCTGCCTTCCGAAACCTGCTCGCGTGTTGTCACACCGCTGATGGGCGCAGTCACTTTCGTATATTGCAGATTGAGTTCTGCTGTCCTGACCTGCGCCTTTGCCGCGGCAACCGCTGCAGCGTTCAAATCCCGTGTCGATACTGCCGTATCGCGCGCCGCGGTGCTCTGCACTTTTTGGTCCACCAGTGTCTGCGCCCGATCCGCATCCCGTATGGACTGGGCGTACTGAGCCTGAGCCTGCTGCAGCTGGGCCTGGACGCGGGCAAGCTCCGCTTCGTAAGGCGCCGGATCGATCTCAAACAGCAGATCGCCGGCTTTCACTTCCGACCCTTCGATGAAATTCCGCTTCAGGAGAATACCGCCAACGCGGGCACGCACCTGCACGTCACGGTATGCCGTAATCCGCGCCGCATATTGGTAGGACAGGTCCACTTCCTCCGGCTGAACGGCAACCGCCGTTACTTGTGGCGGGGGAGGGGCCTTGCCGCCTGCCTGCTGGGCGTTAGCCGGCAAATTGAGTGCCAGCGTCGCGCCTGCAAAAAAAACGAGACTGAGAAAACGGGTACCGAGCAAAGTCATGGGAGGGTTCGCTTGTCCGAGGAATATCTGGGTGCATGTACAAACATACATCCGTGATTGTAAATAAACGAAAGCGTGATATTGTGTCGGAAAATCGACCGGACGCGATCACGTTTGGGTTATCGAACCAGCGGTACGAATGGCCGCCATCGGATAGCTCGCTGACGATGTCCCGGCATCCCCGGAGGGATCACCCGAGCAAGGAGGCATTATGCGCAGGACCAAAGCCGAGGCAGGAGCAACGCGGGAAGCCATTCTGGATTCCGCGGAGACGGTCTTCTTGGAACATGGTGTCAATCGGTCAACCCTGAACCAGATTGCCGAACATGCCGGCGTAACGCGCGGCGCCATCTACTTCCACTTCAAGGACAAGATCGAACTCTATCAGGAAGTTGTCGAGCGTGTGCGGCTGCCACAGGACGATCTTCTTACCAAGGCAATCTATTGCGAGAACGCCAACCCTCTCGATATTGCCCTGGATGCCGGTATCTATTGTCTTGAGAATTTTGCGGGCGATCCGAGAAAACAGCGGGTTTTCACGATCATCACCCAGCGTTGTGAGTACGTCGGTGAAATGGCGCAGGTCCTGGAGCGGTTGCGTGCGCTCAACGACGAGGTTCATCACATGCTGTTGCGTTTGACGACATTGGCCAGGAAGCGCGGCATGCTGTCATCCGCCTGGCATCCGGACATTGCGGCGCGCGCCTTGCAAAGCACGATGTCCGGGCTGCTGTTCGAGTGGATGCGGCTCGAGAAGAATTTCGACCTGGTAGCCGCCGGGACAATGACGATGACCGCGATTGTCGACTCCTTCCGCAAGAAGGACACCCCTGTTGATGCGCCTGTCATCAGGGTCAAGAGGCAGTTGGTGGTGTCGTGATCATCCCATTGTCTCATGCTGCTTCCCCAGATAAATGGCCCCCAAGCCTAGTATCGGTGCCACATACGGAGTAAACAACGGCTCCCTTCCTGCGCTGTCGGTCTGCTTGGCAATCCGTATCGCTCATCAGGGCGAACACGAGAGGATTGAACATGGCCATCAAGTTTACCGCCAAAGACCCGGCAATCACCGAAAGCCCTGCACCAGCAAAAGTTGCCAAGCCTGAAAAGCTTGAATCGGCTGCGTCTTCTTCGGAAACCGAAACCGGATCAGGCGACAATGATCTCTTCAATGCGGCACCCAAGACGCCGGCGCGCAAACGCAAGGGCAAATAAGGCGTATGGAGGCAGGCGAGATTTTTGATTGCCAATCCTGCGGCGCCTGTTGCTGCTACTCATCCCAGTGGCCGCGATTTTCCACGGAAGACGACGCGCAGCTTGCGCTTATTCCAGCCAAATATGTTGCCAGTGATGAAAGCGGCATGCGATGTGTCGGTGTCCGTTGCTCCGCATTGACTGGTGAAATCGGCAAGACCACCGCTTGCGGAATTTACGACGTGCGGCCCGAAGTGTGCCGCTCCTGCATGCCGGGCGATCCGGAATGCCTTATGGCACGCAAGGCCCACAACCTCTGAGTTTGAACCTCGCAACATATGCCGCATCCAGCGCGGTGCGGAGACGTTAAAATTCACCGCATGATTTCCATCAATAAGATGTGATTCCGATGTGTCCGGATCGGTCAAAAACTTGCCCCGATTGCGGCGGTAACTCCCGCAGCCTTTCGAACTGTACTGCCTGCATCCAATTCAAACTATCCGGAGAGTCATCATGCATAGAAGCAATGTCGAGCGTGAACCGGAATATGTAAGGGAACGCACCGAAGGACCGCAAAATCTGGGGCGCATTTACCTGTTGAGTCTGGCACTGTGCGCCGCGCTGATTGCCACGACCGCCGTTGGATACGAATCCGAATGGCCAGATGTCATGACGATAACCGCTTCCACGGCAAATCCAGAATTTTACCAGAGGGCAGACGGCAAGACACCCCTGACCTTCTGCAACACCGCCGAGCACACACCAGGGGCCGATCCAAAGCCGGCATGGCGCACATTTGATATCTGATATCCGGCCGCTAGGGCCGGGCAGCGTTTATGCAGTCCACTGCGGGATGTCGTCGCGCTCGCCGATGAGCGCGAGCCCATGCGCGATCGAGAGCAGTTCGCCGCCTGTCTCGATCCGGTCCTGCGCGAAACGTTCAGTGAATATGCGTCGCACGGCTGGGACAAACGATGTCCCGCCCGTCAGGAACACTTTGTCAATTTCACCTGCCACCGTATTGGTCCGTTCAAGGACATCGTCAAGTGCGCCTTCGATGCGGGCGAGATCACCGGCAATCCATCCCTCGAATTGGCTGCGCTTGATGAGCTTGCGGCTGCCGCGGCCGAGCGGTTCGAAATTGAACTCAGCCTCGTCAGCAGTCGATAGCGCCATCTTGGTAGCCGATACGGCCTGATACAGCGGATAACCTTCATCATGGTCGACAAGATCGACGAAAGTCTCAAGTTTTTCCGGTTCCAGACTGGACCGCACCAGCTTCTTCAGTTCGGAAAACTCCCGGGATGTCTTGAAGATGGACAACTGGTTCCATCGGCCGAAATTGGCATAATAGGAGGACGGGACTTCGAGTGTCTTGTCGAAGCTCTTGAAGAAACTTCCCTTGCCGATCTGCGGAGCGACGATGCTGTCGATCATCCGGTAGTCGAAATGATCGCCGGCAATGCCGACACCGGAATAGCCGATGGGCGTTGCGCTGAGCTTTCCGCCGTGCGTCTCGAAACGAATGAGTGAATAGTCGGTCGTACCCCCGCCAAAATCCGCCACAAGAACGGTCGCATCGGCCTTAAGGTTCTGGGCAAAATAGAAAGCCGCCGCCACCGGCTCGTAGACATAATGGATTTCAGGAAAACCGAACCGGGTGAGCGCCTCGTTGTAACGCGCCGTTGCCAAGGCGGGATCCGGATTGGCTCCGGCGAAATGCACCGGCCGGCCGGTCACGATGCGTCTGACGTCCGTAGGCCAATCGTTACCGGCGTAGCTCCGCAACCGGCGCACAAAAATTTCCATCAGGTCTTCAAACGAATGGCGCTTTGCAAAGACAAGCGTGCCCTGGAAGAGGGCACTCGCGGCAAATGTCTTGATCGACTGCAGAAAGCGGCATTCGCCGGGGTTATCGATGAACTGCCGGATCGCCGCGTGCCCGGCCTCAACCTTCAATGCCGCCGCACCGGCAAGAGGGTCCTTCATGAAGGATAGTGCCGTGCGCATGCTATCGGCTGTGCCGGTCGCATTGGTGAAGGATAGCGAGCGTGTCTTTGTCCCATCCGCCAATGCCAAAACCGTATTGGTTGTGCCAAAGTCGAAACCCAGCGCCTGAGCCATTGCCGCGCTCCTTTATGCCATGAATGTCAGAAATCGGGACAAAGCCCGTCGAATGGGCCCAGCGCGCCCAAATCAAGGACGCGCGTCATGACATAGCAAACGTGCCGACGCAAGGTGCGTTTTATTCGGACAGGTTATTCCACGCTATCTGCAGCGCTGAACGGGGCATTGTCCCGGCTGTGCGAGAGAATTTCCCGCTTGCCGACATGATTGGACGGTCCGACAAGCCCTTCCTTTTCCATGCGCTCCACCAGCGATGCAGCTCTGTTGTAGCCGATCTGCAGACGCCGCTGGATATAGGACGTGGAGCACTTCTTGTCGCGCATGACCACCTTGACCGCCTGGTCGTAGAGTTCATTTCCGTCTTCCGCCGCAACAGCTCCCTTATCGAAAACCGCACCGCCGGTTTCCGCTTCCGGTTCTTCCTCTTCGCTCTCGTCGGCAGTGACCGTATCAAGATAATCCGGACGACCCTGCGCCTTCAGATGCGCGACCACGCGCTCGACTTCCTCGTCGGAGACAAACGGGCCATGTACGCGGGAAATGCGCCCGCCGCCCGCCATGTGCAGCATATCGCCCTGACCGAGCAACTGCTCTGCACCCTGTTCGCCCAGAATCGTGCGGCTGTCGATCTTCGAGGTCACCTGGAACGAAATACGGGTCGGGAAGTTCGCCTTGATCGTGCCGGTGATGACATCGACCGACGGACGCTGCGTGGCCATGATCAGATGGATACCCGCAGCACGGGCCATCTGGGCGAGGCGCTGAATGGCGCCTTCGATGTCCTTGCCCGCCACCATCATCAGGTCGGCCATCTCGTCGACAATGACAACGATATAGGGCATCGGCGTCAGATCCATGACTTCCTGCTCGTGAATGGGCTCGCCCGTCCCCTTGTCGAAGCCGGTCTGGACGGTGCACATCACCGTCTCGCCCTTTTCCTTGGCAAGGGCAGCGCGGGCATTGAAGCCGTCGATATTGCGCACGCCCAGCTTTGACATCTTCCGGTAACGGTCTTCCATTTCCCGCACAGCCCATTTCAGTGCCATGACCGCCTTTTTCGGGTCGGTCACAACAGGGGTAAGAAGGTGCGGAATACCGTCATAGATCGACAGTTCGAGCATTTTGGGGTCGACCATGATCAGGCGGCACTCTTCCGGCGTCAACCGGTAGAGGAGCGACAGGATCATGGTGTTGATCGCAACCGACTTGCCCGAACCCGTTGTACCGGCAACCAGCAGATGCGGCATCTTGGCGAGTTCAGCAATAACCGGCTCACCGCCAATGGTCTTGCCAAGGCAGAGCGCCAGCTTGAGCTTGGTACTCTCGAAATCCGGCGAAGCGATCATTTCGCGGAAGTACACGGTCTCGCGCGTCGCATTCGGCAGTTCAATGCCGATGACATTGCGTCCGGGCACCACCGCCACACGGGCAGACAAGGCCGACATCGAACGAGCGATATCATCGGCAAGGCCGATAACCCGAGAGGACTTGATGCCGGGTGCCGGCTCGAATTCATACAATGTCACCACCGGTCCGGGGCGCACATGAATGATCTCGCCGCGGATGCCGAAGTCCTCAAGCACGCTTTCAAGAAGTCCAGCATTCTGTTCCAGCGCTTCCTGCGTAATGATCACTTCCGCGCGTTCCGCCGGTTCCTGCAGCAACGACAGCGGCGGGCGCTCATACATCTCACCATAGGACTGTACGGCAGGCGGTGTAAGGCGGGTCGGCACGATAGCGGGCTTCTCCTGGCGCACCGTTACCTGCAGCCGCGACGGCTTTTCTTCAACGGCCGCTTCTTCCGGCGGTAATGGTGCCGCCGCAGCGGGAATAAGGGTCACTTCCTCTTGCACATCAATCGCAGGATTCATAACAGCGGCGCTTTCCGCGACCGGATCGGCCTGACGCTGCCGTGTGGCAGCTGCAACTGCCACCGGTGCAACCGGAATAACCGGTGCGGCAGGCAAGGGAGCCGGCGCTGCGGGCACTGTGGTCTCAGGAGCGGTGGTGGCGTGTGGCTGCCGGAGCTCGACAACACGGAACAGCGCGGTAATGGCATCGGGTGCGATCTTGCGTACAGCCTTCGACGCAGAGGCTGCAGGGGTAGCAACAAAGCCGCCCGAGAACTCCATCGATTCCCAGAATGCATAATCCGAGAGGTAGTCCAGCGTTCCGGATTTTTGTGGAATTGGCTGCGCACCGCTTGTTTGCAGGCTTGGCCGGGCCTCACGCGCAACGGGAGCGGCTGGTGCGTGCGTGACGACCGCCGGTGCATAATTTGTGTCGAATGCCGGGGGCCGCGGCAAACCGGACTGCGCCGGGGCAGGGGCCTTGCGAAGAACAGTCTCGCCAGCGACCGGCTTGGGAGCCGCCGGAGCAGCAGCAGGAATCTTCGGGGTTGGCGCCGGGATGGCCGCCTTTGGCGCGGCGATAGGCCTTTCCACTTTGGGAGCAGGTGCCGACGTTGCGCTTTCGGCCCCGTTGCGGTGCTTTTGCAGAACGGTATCGGGGGTGCGTGTGAAACGCACATTGGCCGACAGGGAGAACATCCGCTTCGAAATGGGAGCCGTGGGATCCATATCCGGCTCAAGTGTAATCGGCGCACGTGCAGGCGCGCGCATCCCACCGCTGGGCGTGGTTGACGCCGGGGCCTCGATGGAACGTCGGGTGGAGACCGGCTCATAGGGCGAAGCAGCAGGAGTGCGCATGTTTCCCGAACCGTTTGGCACACTATTTCGAGCCGCCTGGGCGGGAGCTGGCGGTTGCACCGCCTCCGGTACGGGGGGCTTTTGTGCCACAGGCGGTTGTGCAGACGCCGGCGATTCGTGCGCATCGCCATATTCGTCTACGTAATCGTCTGACTTCATTGAGAAATTTGTTCTTGGAATACGCATGATACCTGCAAGCGAAGCGATTGGATGTTGCTCGTAAACTTGCCTAATCGAATAGAAAATGAAGGTTAATAAGTTGCTACTGATGGCTGCAAACGCTCTCCCTGTTGCCGCCTCCTGACAGGGCAGCGACGGCCCGGATAACAAAAAAGCAGCCTGTTTGAGATCAGGCTGCTTTTTTGTCATGTATCAGCATGAGCCGTCAGGCGGCTTCTTCGGCAATCAGCTTGCCGAGACGGGAAATCCCGGTTTCGATTGCTTCCTTGTTGGGCAAGGAGAAGTTGAGCCGGATGGTATTCTTGCCGGTCCCGTCCGCATGGAATGCAAAGCCGGGAACGAACGCCACGCGCACCTTTTGCAGCGCTTGCGCGAGGAGCCCTGCGCCGTCCATGCCTTCCGGCAAGGTGACCCAGACAAACATGCCGCCCTCCGGCTTTGTCCACGTCACGCCTGGCGGCATGAAACGGGCAAGGGCATCGAGCATATAGTCGCGGCGCTGGCGGTAGCTGTTGCGCACCTTCTCGACCTGCTTGTCGAAATCCCGGGACGCCACGTGATGGATTGTCATCTGATTGATGGTCGGGCTGTGCAGATCGGCAGCCTGTTTGATCAGGACCAGCTTGGCAATCACAGGCTGTGCAGCGCAAATCCAGCCGACACGCAAGCCGGGTGTAAGGGTCTTGGAGAAACTGCCGGAGTAGACCACACGCGTGCGGTCGATATGTCCTTCACGTTCGCAATCGAGGGCAAGCATCGACGGCACGGGCTCTCCATCGAACCGCAAGGCCTGATAGGCCGCATCTTCGATCAGCGGTATGTCGAGTTCGTGCGCCAGCTCAATCAGGCGGATGCGGCCATCCCGGCTGACCGTTTCGCCCGTCGGGTTGCAGAAATCTGCCGTCAGATAGGCGAGCTTTACGTCACCGCCTGCAGCCTTTGCACTGTCGCGATAAGCGGCCGGTGTCATGTTTCCCTGTTCGGGGTTGAGGCGGTCATAGCGCGGCTCATAGGCGTTGAAGGCCTGGAGGGCACCAAGATAGGTCGGCCAGGTCGTGAGCACCGTATCGCCGGGTGATATGAACAACTTGCCGAGGTAGTCCAGTGCCTGTTGCGAGCCTGTGGTGATGATGATGTTGTCGATCGTGCAGGGCACGCCGAGCGACGCCATGTGCTGCACCAGCCATTCGCGCAGCGGGCGATATCCCTCGCTCACCGAATATTGCAGCGCGACGTCAGCATTCTGGCTGAGAACAGCCTCATAGGCTTCCCGTATCGCTTCCTTGGGAAAAAGGGCGGGGTCCGGAATACCGCCGGCAAAGGAAATGATGTCTGGCTGATCAAGCAGTTTCAGCAGTTCGCGTATTTCGGATGCACGCATGTTTTTCGTGCGTGTTGCGTACAGAGCATCCCACTCGCCCATTGTTTCCTCCCGTTTGTTCGCAGGTGCATAGCACCGTAAAACACCAGATATGTCAACAATACTGACATATCTGGTGCCGTTATTTTGCAAGGCTTGTTGACCGTACCAATCAAGATGCGGTGAGGGCGGGCAAAGCCAGCTGCTGCGCAATCCTATTCGCCGGGAGCCTTGACCATTTTCGTGTGACCGCTGATGTCGGCCCCTGCCGATTGTGAAAAGCGGAGATTCCAGATCGTCGCGGTGAGGGAGATTGCCGTTACAACAAGAAACGCCGCCGAGAAGTCGCCAAGTTCCGGTGTCGCATGGCTTCGAACCAGCATTGAACCCGAAAGGGCCAATGCGCCGACACAGATACCGAGCGACAACATGAGCTGTTGGAATGTCGTATAGAAACTGGTCGCAGAACTCATGCGCTCCCGTCCGATCTCGTCATAGGCCACCGTGTTGTAGGCCGTGAACTGGAACGACATGAAGAACCCGCAGCAAAGCAGAACAGCGAAGATGAGGGGCAGGGGCCAGTCCGGCCGGAAGGCTGCACAAAGCGCGTAACCAAACGTCGCAATGAGGCCATTGACAATAAGGCTTGCGCGGAAACCGAAGCGCCGCAGGATTTTCGGTGCAACGGCCTTCATCATCATGGAGCCCAGTGCCGTGGCGACAACGATGCCGCCCGCGCGCGCCGCAGAAAATCCGAAGCCAAGCTGCAGCATCAGGGGCAGCAGGAACGGCTGTGCTCCCTGGGTGATGCGGGTCAGCGAGCCGGCGATGACAGACGTGCTGAAGCTGCTGACGTGCATGAGCGAGAAATCGAGAATGGGCGAGGGATGCCGCTTGGCATGTGCGAGATAACCCGCACCGAAAACCATCCCCACAGCGACAAGAACGGCTGCCAGTTCACCTTCACCCGGGCGGCTTGCCATTTCGAAACCGAAAAGGAGAGAGCCGAGTGAAATGCCGGAAAGAAAAAGACCGCGAAAATCGAAGGGACCGTCGGACACCCCCTTCACCTCTTCGATGAAGCGCCTGACGAGAATGAAACCAATGCAGCCGATCGGCACATTGATATAGAAAATCCAGCGCCAGTCGAAATAGGTGACAATCAGCCCGCCCACGGGCGGCCCGAGAATGGGGCCGACAAGCGCGGGAACCAGCAGCCAGGACATGGCCGAAACAAGATCCTTGCGCGCGACGCTGCGCATTAGCACGAGCCGGCCGACCGGCATCATCATCGCACCGCCAAGGCCCTGAATGATGCGCGCGAGAACGAGAAAGCGCAGATCCGGGGCCTGCGCACAGAGGATCGAACCAAAGACGAAAACCGCGATTGCTGCGCTGAAAACGGTGCGGGATCCGAACCGGTCGGCAATCTTGCCGCTCGCCGGGATGAAGATGGCGAGACTGAGGAGATAGGAGGTGAGCGCCAGGCTCATGGCAGGTGGCTGAACGCCAAAATCGCGTGCCATGGTCGGCAACGCCGTTGCCAGCACCGTCGCGTCGAGCTGTTCCATGAACATGGCGCTGGCAATGATAAGCGCTATGGTGCGGAAGTTCGGACCTGTTGTTTTGTTGTCAGGCGTTTGGATCGTTCGTGGCCTGGCCTGGGAGGCCTGACTGATTTGGTCCGACATGGTCGGGTTCGCTCTCGGTAGCGCGTACATATCGGAAAGAAAATGTCGCGGATTTGCAAACGGCGGCTGGCCGTGGGGAAACGACCACCGATATAAACCCGCGATTATGTGATATCCATATACAATCTCGTGATTCATTGTACCTGGTACAAAATAATCGCCCGAAACAGTGCGCGTATCTTGGAAGCTAGCCTGAACCGACGTTGCACTTCGAAATAGAACCCACCCGGGTGCCCATCAAAATCGCATAACGTATCTTATGGAACTCAAATCATCCTTGGTGAATGAAGGGCGCGTAGCTTGCAGGATCAACCATAGCGGGACGCTGGTCCAAAGCGAGTGTGCTGATCCGCTTCGGCGTGCGCGCGATGACCTTGCCTGCCTTGATGACGGCAAGCCGCGTTGCCTTGAGGCGGATTGCTTCGATTGCATCGGCAGCCTGCAGCAGCACCATGTCCGCCTTGCAGCCGACTTCGAGGCCGTAATTTTCCAGATTGAGAATCTTGGCAGGCTCGGTAGTAACCGCGGCAAAACATTGGCGCATGGCGCTGCGGCTCGTCATCTGCGCCACGTGTAGACCCATGCTGGCAACATCAAGCATGTCAGCCTGGCCGAGTGAATACCAGGGGTCCATCACGCAATCATGGCCGAAGGCAACGGTAACACCATGGGCCAGAAGCTCCGGCACGCGGGTCATACCCCGACGCTTCGGATAGGTGTCGTGACGCCCCTGGATGCCGATATTGATCAGCGGATTGGCAATCGCCGCCACACCGGCCTCCGCAATCAACGGTAGAAGCTTGCTGACATAGTAATTGTCCATCGAATGCATCGAGGTCAGATGCGACCCCGTCGAACGGCCGCCAAGACCAAGGCGCCGGGTTTCATAGGCCAGTGTTTCGATATGCCGTGACAACGGATCATCGGTCTCGTCACAGTGCAGATCGACCATCAGGCCGCGATCCGCCGCAATCTCGCAGAGCGCTTTGACGCTCGCTGCGCCATCGGCCATGGTGCGCTCGAAATGCGGAATGCCGCCAACCACATCGACGCCGAGATCAAGCGCCCGCTTGAGCAGGTCGACAGCGCCGGGAAAGCGGTAGTAACCATCCTGCGGGAAAGCGACCAGTTGCAGGTCGATATAGGGCGCCACCTGTCTTTTGACGTCGAGTAGCGCTTCAACGCCCAGCAGGCGCTCGTCGCAGATGTCCACATGGGTCCGGATCGCCAGCAGCCCCTGTGTGACCGCCAGATCGCAATAGCGCAGGGCGCGCTCGATCACAGCTTCATGAGTGAGAAGCGGTTTCAATTCACCCCATATCTGGATTCCATCGAGCAGCAACCCGCTTTCATTGAGACGCGGCTGGCCGAGCGACAGCGTTGCATCCATATGAAAGTGACTATCGACAAAGGGGGGCGAAACCAGAAGACCGCCAGCATTGATCGTCTCCCCCGCCTCCCCGTCGAGATTGACGCCAACCGCAACAATGCGGCCGGATTGCACACCGATATCGAGACCTGTACGGCCGTCAGGCAAGGTTGCGTTGGTAACTTTCAGATCGAGCATGGAACCTCTTTGACTGCTTTGCCAGTTGCGCTGCCTCTACTTTAACAGGCAAACACCGGATAGCTGCAACGGGCAAACAGCACTGCAGGAAACTGCGATTGCCCCCCACGCATTCAACTCACGTTAGTTATTGAAGGACAACGGATTATCCCCATTCCAACCAAGTAATTATCCAATAGGGATAATCCTTTGAATATCAACTTTCTAATTTAGTTTTACCAGTGTATTATCCCTCCCACTGCCAATAATGCAATATTTGGGGATAAAATGAGCAAATTCAGAGAATTATCTTCAGATCAAATACGCCAGCTCATTGATACGGAACAGGCCTATGATGTCTACCGGACCAGTCTGAAGGAGTATGAACAGCGTTTTTCCGGGTCAATGTCGTGGAAGAAAAGCACGAATGACAAGGATTATCTCTACAAGAAGACACAGGGCATCTGGAAATCCCTTGGGCCCCGCTCCCCCGAAACGGAAGTGATCTTCGGGCAGTTTCATACGGGGCGTGAAAGCGCCAGGACCCGCGTTTCCCGTCTGGCAAAGCGGCTGGATGAACTCGCCCCCGTCAACCGTGCCATGGCTTTGGGCCGGGTACCGCTTCTGACAGCACGCATCATCCGCGCGCTCGGAAAATCCGGATTGATCGGCACGGCGGTCGATGTCGTCGGCACAAATGCGCTCTTTGCCTATGAACGCATGGCTGGTGTCCAGATTACCGGCGGGCTTTTATCGACACAGGATGTCGACCTGCTGTTCGACTCCCGGTTCAGCCTGCGGCTGATCAGCAAGGATTTTTCCCACAAGGGTTTGATCGGGCTTTTGCAAAAAATCGATCATTCGTTTGCACCGCTGGCGAGAAATGGGTATCGCGCCGCCAATCGCGACGGCTTTCTCGTCGACCTGATCAAGCCAACGCCAAAGGACCGCATGTCGACGCGGGAGAAAGCGCGCTTCAGCGCCGATGACGAGGATTTGCAGGCAATCGAAATCGAAGGCCTGACATGGCTGGTCAACAGTCCGAAAATCTCGACTGTCGTCATCGATGAAAAAGGCTACCCGCTGGACTATACCTGCCCCGATCCGCGTGCCTTTGCCTTGCACAAACTGTGGTTGTCGCGCCGCAGCGACCGCGATGCCGCCAAACGTATACGCGATGAACTGCAGGCAAAAACCGTTGCCGGATTGATCCGGGCACGACTGCCGCACCTGTCCTTCGAGGCGAATGACCTGCAGGCGCTCCCCCTGGCGTTGCGGCAGCTGGCACCGGAACTTGAGCCGATGCCCGATGGTGATGTCGGCGAAACTCTGAGCTTGACGCCGAACTGGTAAAAAAAGCCCCTCCCGGATGATCCGGGAGGGGCACTCTATTTTAGCTGTAGGCCTGCATGGGCGGGCAGGCGCAGACGAGATTGCGATCTCCGGCGACGTTGTCGATGCGCGACACCGGCGGCCAGTATTTCGGGTTCTCTTCGCTCTCGCCTGCCGGCAGGCTGGCTTCCCTGCGGGTGTAAGGATGCGACCAGTCATCGGCCAGCACATCACCGGATGGGTGCGGTGAATTGACGAGCGGGTTGTCGTCACGCGGCCAGACGCCACTGGCAACCTTCTCCGCTTCCCCGGCAATGAGGATCATCGCATCACAGAAGCGGTCGATCTCGCGCTTGGATTCCGATTCCGTCGGCTCGACCATCAGCGTACCGGCAATCGGCCAGGACATGGTCGGGGCGTGGAAGCCGTAATCGATGAGGCGCTTGGCGATATCTTCGACGCTGATCCCGGCACTGTCCTTCAACACACGGGTATCGAGAATGCACTCATGCGCCACGCGGCCGTTCTGTCCCGTGAACAGAACGGGATAGTGGCCCTTCAGCCGCTCCGCGATGTAATTGGCGTTGAGAATAGCCATCTCGGTTGCACGCTTGAGGCCCGCCCCGCCCATCATGCGGATATACATCCACGTGATGGGAAGAATGGATGCGCTGCCGAAGGGAGCCGCTGAAACCGCGTGCTGCGATCCCTTGGCCACATGACCGGGCAGGAAGGGAGCAAGATGCTTCTTCACGCCGATCGGACCAACACCCGGCCCGCCGCCGCCATGGGGAATGCAGAAGGTCTTGTGCAGGTTCATGTGGCAGACATCGGCACCGATATCGCCGGGACGGGCAAGCCCGACCAGCGCATTGAGGTTGGCGCCATCGAAATAGACCTGGCCGCCATGCTGATGAATGACCGTGCAGATATCCTTGACACCTTCTTCGAACACGCCATGGGTCGATGGGTAGGTAATCATCAGCGCCGCAAGATTGGCGCTGTGCTGGTCGGCTTTTGCCTTGAGGTCCTCAAGATCGATATCGCCAGCCTCTTCACATGCCACGACCACCACCCGCATGCCCGCCATATGGGCACTGGCCGGATTGGTGCCATGCGCCGATTCCGGGATGAGGCAGATATCACGATGCGCATCGCCCCGATCCAGATGATAGCGGCGAATGGCCAGGAGACCGGCATATTCACCCTGGCTGCCGGCATTGGGCTGCAGTGAAACCGCATCAAAGCCGGTGATCTCGGACAACCAGGCTTCCAGATCGTCCGTCATCGCCTTGTAGCCAAGCGCATGGCCGGCAGGAGCGAATGGATGCACATTGGCAACGCTGTTCCAGCTGACCGGCAACATTTCGGCGGCAGCGTTGAGCTTCATTGTGCACGAGCCGAGCGGGATCATGGCGCGGTCGAGCGCCAGGTCCTTGTCCGCCAGACGGCGCAGGAAACGCATCATCTCGGTTTCCGAGCGCTGCTGATGGAAAACGGCCTGGGTCATGAAACCCTCGGCCTGCCTTTCCCCGGGCAATGTTGCCTTTGCTTCCGCAGGCAGATCGGCACCGAAAAGTGCAGAGAGTGCCTTCAGGTCATCTTCCGATGTCGTTTCATCTACGGTGATGCCGAGGCGGTCCTGATCGACAATGCGCAGCAGACGTCCGCCCTTTTCAGCCTCCGCAGCAATGGAGGCTGCTTTGCCGGGAACAGTGGCCGTAACCGTATCGAAGAAATGCGATCCGGCGATGGAAAGGCCCGCCCCTGTCAGCGCAGCGGCCAAACGGGCCGCCTGGGCATGCACGCGGCGGGCGATGGCCTGAAGCCCCTGCGGACCATGCCAGATGGCGTAGGACACCGCCATATTGGCCAGCAGTGCCTGCGCGGTACAGATGTTTGATGTCGCCTTGTCGCGGCGGATATGCTGCTCGCGCGTCTGCAGGGCAAGGCGATAGCCGGCACGCCCCTTGCTGTCGACGGACTGGCCAACCAGACGGCCAGGTATAAGCCGGGTCAGCGTTTCGCTGACGGCGAGATAGGCGGCGTGCGGGCCGCCATAACCGATCGGCACACCAAAGCGCTGCATGGAACCGGCAGCAATATCGACACCAGCCTTGGCAGGCGGGGCGGTGATTGTCAGGGCCAGCGGATCGGCCACGGCGATTACCAGCACACCAGCGGCCTTGGCGGCCTGAATGACCGAAGCATGGTCACCATAGACACCGAATGTGTCCGGCCATGGAACGATGATCGCTGCAACGCTGGCATCGATCTCGCCTTCATCCACGGTCATGCCCAGCGGCTCGGCGCGGGTCTTGACCACATCGACTGTCTGCGGATGCAGGGCACCGGCGATCGCGATGCGGGTGCGCTTCTCGCGATGATGGCGATAGGCAATGCCGACGGCTTCTGCAACGGCCGTCGCCTCGTCCAGGAGCGACGCGGATGCAACCGGCAAACCGGTCAGTTCCGTCACCAGCGTCTGGAAGTGGAACAGCAGTTCAAGGCGACCCTGGCTGATTTCCGACTGATACGGCGTATAGGCGGTATACCAAGCCGGGTTTTCAAACAGATTACGCAGGATAACCGCGGGCACGTGGGTGCCGTGATAACCCTGACCGATAAAGCTCTTGTGGGTCTTGTTCTGGCTCATCTTGGCGGCAAGCTCGGCCAAAGCTTCCGACTCATTGACGGCCGCAGGAATGTCGAGCGGCCGTTCAAGCCGGATGGATTTTGGCACGGCCTGCGCAATCAAAGTTTCCAGCGACGGAATGCCAAGAGCCGCCAGCATGGCGCGGGAGCCTTGTATGCTCGGACCGATATGGCGGTCAGCGAACGGGAATATGGTGTCTTTCATCATCATGCCTTCAGCCAATGATTGCTTTGTAGCCTGCCTCGTCGAGAAGGCCGGTCAGCTGATCCGGATTGGACAGCTTCATCTTCCATAGCCAGCCGTCGCTTGCGGCGGCCGAGTTGACCAGCGACGGATCGCTTGCAGTTGCTTCGTTCACTTCCGTCACTTCACCGTCCAGCGGCGCATAGACGTCCGATGCCGCCTTGACGGATTCAACGACAACCGTGGCATCGCCTTTGGATAAGGATTGACCGACATCCGGCAACTGGACAAAAACCAGATCGCCGAGCTGATCCTGCGCGTGATCGGTAATGCCAACCGTCGCAATGTCATTCTCGACGCGGACCCATTCGTGATCTTCGGTAAAATAAGTGGCTGCCATCTCAATTATCCTTTGTGGTAGCGATGTGGAGTGAAGGGAAGTGAATGAATATCGACCGGGACGCGGTTGCCCCGCACCTCGGCGAAAACCTTGGAGCCCAGCGCGGACAGCTCTTTGCTGACGTACCCCATGGCAACGGGAAAACCTGCCGACGGTCCGAAACCGCCCGACGTGACCAATCCAACCTTATTGCCGTCGGCATCAAAGAGTTCGGCATCGGTGCGCACCGGCTGCCGGCCATCGGGCTTCAGGCCGACGCGCTTCATGGCCGATCCTGTTGCGATCTTGGCAAGAAGCGCCGCAGCGCCGATAAAGCCTGCGGTCTCACGCACCGGCTTGGCAATGGCCCAGAGCAGTCCGGCATCGACCGGATCATAATCCGGCGTTATGTCATGGCCGTGCAGGCACAGACCCGCTTCCAGGCGCAGACTGTCGCGGGCAGCAAGCCCGATCCAGGCGACACGCTCGTCGGCGAAAAGCTTTTCGACAAGCATACGGGCATCGGCTTCCGGCAGGCCGATCTCAAAACCGTCCTCGCCGGTATAGCCGGAGCGGCTCATGAACCAGCCCGGCTTCGGCTCAAATCCGTTCATGAAAGCAAGATCAGTTCCGGCAATACCGGCATCCCGCAACACATTCACTGCCTGCGGCCCCTGGATGGCCAGGAACACACGATCCAGCGCATCGATCTTGCAGTCGAAATCCTTGGCGACACCGCGCAGATGCGCTTCGTCAGCCGCGGCATTTCCGGCATTGGCAACGACCATGAAATGCTCATCCCCGAGACGGGTGACGATCAGGTCATCGAGAATGCCTGCCTTGTCATCGAGAAAGAAGGTGTATTTCGACTGACCCGCCTGAAGCGCAGACGCATCCAGCGGGCATGCGCGTGACAGCAGTGCCGCGGCCTGCGGCCCGACGACATCAAAGAGCTGCATATGCGAAATGTCGAAAATCCCGGCCTTCTCGCGCGTGTGAAGATGTTCCTTCATCACACCGAGCGGATAGGTGATCGGCATCGACCAACCGGCAAAACCGCCAAAGCGCGCATTGGCGGCCTTGTGCAGATCGTCAAGCGGCAATTGTTTCAGATTATCTTCCGTGCCCATTTTTACTCCAGAGACGTGCAAAGACCTCCGCCACACGACGGAACATTTCTTTGCCCCTCTGTCGGAAGCCTGAGAGACTCGCTCAATCAGGACCCCTGACTGAACTTACACCTTCGGCGCGGAGTTTCCCCCGACTTTCCAGAGTTGCCTTCCCGGTTTGCGGTTCCTGGTACCTGAGAGATTTCGGGCGATTTCCCCTTCGGTGGCCTGCACATTTCCATGCACGACACTCTCCCGCAAACTGACAGGGCCGAAGCCCTCGACAGGCTGGACCATAGCGCAACGGCCTCTGCCTGTCATCGTGCAAATGGCCGATTTGCCGCTTTGTGGACAGAAATTGTCTGAATGAGGATACTTCCACTGGGAGCGCCCGATGTCAGCGGGTCAGGGCCATCACCCCCAGCGCCTGCCCCCTGCCCTTGACGCCATGCATTCCAAGGTAATTTGCCTTGATTTCATTGGAGAAACTCATCCTCTGCGCCAATTCGCTGGAGATCAAAACCGGCGTGGCCAATGTGCGGCAGAGGCTTTCCAGCCGCGCCGTGGTGTTTACCGTATCGCCGAAATAGGTGATCTTGTGATGATCCACCCCGATCTCGGCCGTGATGATCGGGCCGCCATGCAGGGCCGCACGCAGGCGCGGCACCCTTCCGAATCGCTCAAGCCATTGATTTGCATTCTTTTCGATGCTGTCTAGAATATCGAAGACACAGCGGGCGCAACTCGCATCCTTGATGCCGCGCTCAATGGGCCATGTGATGATGGCGGCATCCCCGACATAATCGTCAATGGCTCCGCCGTGACGCCGGACAGGTTCAGCAAAGGCGGCAAAGAGCGCGCCGAGAAACTGCTGGGCCCGCAGATCGCCATGTTCTTCGGCAAACGAGGTCGACCCGACAAGATCGATGAAAAGAAACACTCGCTCTTCGGCCACCGGCTGGCGGTAGCGGCTCATCAGAAGGCTGGCAAAAATGTCGCGGCCGAGAAGATCGCGCACCCGCAGGATGAAAATCATGACGGTCAGGACGGCGAGCGTGTAGAGCAGCACCTGCGGTGACAGTGTTGCCGCGCGCCAGAAAGGGCCGTCAATCCAGCCGAAGCTCCACAGCGTTATCCCACAAACGGCATTGCCGATGCTGATCAGCACATAATCGGCTATCAATGCGGCGACGAGAAAACCCGCCGTCGGCAATGTGTTGATCCAGGCACGCAATTTCGGAAAGATGAGGCCGCGTTCGAACGCCAGGATCGGCACACAGATGGAAAGGGCAAACACGGCCCCTAAAAAATATCCCTGCCTATAGACCAGCCAGCTATAGAGATAGCCGCTTGCCGCGACTGCGCTGAGAAGGAATACCCACAATCCCACTGAATTTCTGCGCATATTCCCGTTCCGATCCATTTCAAATCTTCAGGGCGGGCCTCAATGCCGCGTCCCTCCGTGATTTCATTTATGCGCCGAACGATATTATCCAACCAACAGATATCCGCGATCTCGCGATATCCATGTGGAGAATTACACCAAGGATCATCCCATCAGACTCACTGCCGTGCAAATTGTCCATCGGATACGGTCAATTTAAGGCTCCAGATTGTTGGAGAATGACCATCGCTGAACAGGAGATCAACGATCAACCTCGTTCCTTGCATCCAAGCCACCAGGTTGATCCACGCCGTCAGCGCCAGGAATATTAATACAGTTTGCCCGCTGATTTTTAGCAAAGCGTTCTTTGACGGGTCTCGAAATCCGATAAAATCTGGTCGCCTCTGAAAACGGAGTCCGCGCTGCCTCTGGCGATGCGCGGCTTCAATCACATGGAGGCCATACCCTAACATGGGCTACGCACTGAGTTTGCTCGATAAAAGTCCTATCCACGATGGCGAAACGGCCAGCACGGCGCTGAAGCGGACGGTCGCGCTGGCCCGCCAGGCGGAACAGTGGGGCTTCCACCGGTTCTGGGTGGCCGAACACCACGATGCGCCGACGTTGGCAAGCTCGTCGCCGGAAGTGCTGATCGCCTTCCTGCTGGCCAATACGGCGCGTATTCGCGTCGGCTCCGGCGGGGTCATGCTGCAGCACTACAGCCCCTACAAGGTGGCCGAAAATTTCAATGTCCTGGCTGCGCTGGGGCCCGGCCGCGTCGATCTCGGCGTGGGCAAGGCTCCCGGCGGGCTGCCGTTTTCGACGCGCGCCCTGCAGGGCGTTGTCCCGCGGACGCAGAAGCAGGATTTTTCCGCCCAGCTCGCCCAGCTCAGCGCCTTTCTCGACAAAGGGCTGCCTGCGGATGACCCGCTTGCCGGCGTTCAGGCAACACCGCGTCCTGCCGTCACTGCCAACCGCTTCCTGCTTGGCGCCAGTGTCGACAGCGCGCTGCTTGCCGCCTCCCAGGGTTGGGATTTTGTCTTCGCCAGCCACCTCAACGGCGACGAAACGATCCTGCAGCAGACATTGGAGGCGTATCGGAAGGCAGCACCCGGCCGTGCGCCTCTCCTTGCCGTGGGGATCGTGGCGGCCGAGACGGATGCGGAGGCTGACCGGCTGGCTGGCAATATCCAGCATTTCAAGGTGCACGTGGACAATGGCCAGAGCGTCACCGTCGGCAGCGTGGAACAGGCCGAAGAATATGCGCGCCAGACAGGTGCTGCCAATTACCGGATCGAGAAGAAGACGCCCAATGTCCTGCGCGGCGCGGCCGGCACGGTTTCAGACCAGCTCGACCGGCTGCATGACCGATACGGCATCGGCGAATTCATCATCGACACCCCCATCAATGACGCTGCGAAGCGCCTCAGATCCATCGAACTTCTGGCTCAGGCGCAATTCGCCGCTGCCGCGTGATCAAGGAGATTGAACAATGTCCAAGCGACCCATTCCGTTCGGTGTGATGCTGCAGGGTGCCGGCGGCCACATGAATTCCTGGAAACACCCGAGTTCACCTGTTGATGCCAGCGTCAATTTCGATTTCTTTGTACGCAATGCCCGCAAAGCCGAGGAGGCAGGCATTGCCTTTGCCTTCGTCGCTGACGGGCTCTACATCAACGAAAAATCCATCCCGCATTTTCTCAACCGTTTCGAACCGATTGCCATTCTATCCGCGCTGGCCGCGACAACCTCGAAACTCGGTCTCGTCGGCACGGTCTCGACCTCCTACAGCGATCCCTTCACCGTTGCCCGGCAGTTCGGCTCGATCGACAAGATCAGCAACGGCCGCGCCGGCTGGAATGCCGTAACATCGCCGCTTGAAGGCTCGGCCAAGAATTATGGCCGCGACCATCCCGACCATGCCCTGCGCTATGAGATAGCGGACGAACATCTCGAAGTGGTCAAGGGCTTGTGGGACTCATGGGACGATGACGCCTTTGTCCGCAACCGCGAAACGGGCCAGTTCTTCGACAAGACCAAGCTGCATCGCCTGAACCATCATGGCCGGTTCTTTAATTCGGAGGGCCCGCTGAATATCAGCCGCTCCAAGCAGGGCCAGCCGGTCATTTTCCAGGCCGGATCGTCCGACGACGGTATCGACCTCGCCGGCAAGCATGCGGACGGCGTGTTCACCAACCACGTGCCGATCGAGGAGGCGCAAGCCTTCTATCGCCGGGTTAAACAAAGCGCGGTCGCGCACGGCCGCAAGCCGGGCGATGTCCTGATTTTCCCCGGCATCGCGCCGATCGTCGGTGCAACTGAGGAGGAAGCGGAGGCAAAGTACCGTGTCATCCGCGATCTTGTGACCGTTGACGAAGCGCTTGCCTATCTGGGACGCTTCTTCGATCATCACGATTTCAGCGCCTATCCCATTGATGCGCCGTTCCCGGAACTCGGCGATATCGGCAAGAACAATTTCCGCTCCACCACGGACCGCATCAAGCGCAACGCCAAGGAAAAAGGCCAGACCTTGCGCGAAGTTGCGCTGGAAGTCACGACGCCGCGCAATGCCTTCACCGGCACACCGCAGAAGATCGCCGACGAACTCATCCGCTGGGTCGAGACCGAAGCGGCCGACGGGTTCATTCTCGGTTTCCAGATCCTGACCGAAGGGCTCGAGGACTTTACGCGCGACGTGCTGCCGCTGCTCGATGAGCGCGGCTATCACAATAGGGTGCTTTCCGGCACGACATTGCGCGAAAACATCGGCCTGCCCTTCCGCGAAAGCCGCTACACCAAGGCCCATCAGGCCACGAAGGAACCCATCAAAGAGACGGCACTCTGATGGGCCGGCAGGCGGATCCGGTTGAGGCAAGAATCAGCGACTATCTCGATGAGATGGTCGCTCTTCGCCGCGACCTGCACCGGAATCCCGAACTGGGTTACAACGAGCACCGCACCAGCGCGCTCGTCGCCGACCGGCTGCGCGACTGGGGCTATCAGGTCACCGAGGGCATCGGCAAAACCGGTGTCGTCGGAACGCTGCAGAATGGCAACGGCCCCAAGCGGCTTGGCATTCGCGCGGATATGGATGCCCTGCCGATCGTCGAAGCGACGGGGCTGCCCTATGCCAGCACCATACCCGGAAAAATGCATGCCTGCGGCCATGACGGGCACACCACCATTCTTCTGACCAGCGCCCGCTATCTCGCCGAAACGCGTGACTTCTCCGGCACCCTCAACGTCATCTTCCAGCCAGCCGAGGAAGGCGGTGCCGGAGCCCGGAGCATGGTTCGCGATGGCCTGTTCGAGCGCTTTCCCTGCGACGCCGTCTTTGGCCTGCACAACTGGCCAGGTGTTCCCACCGGTCAGTTCGGGTTCATCACCGGCCCGGCGATGGCCTCGGTCGACAAGGTCACGGTCCGTATCATCGGCAAGGGCGGCCACGGCGCCCGCCCCCAGGAGACCATTGATCCCGTCGTCGCCAGCGCCTCCTTCATCATGGCGCTGCAAAGCATTGTCGCCCGCAACATCGATCCCCTCGACGCCGCGGTGATCACGGTCGGCACCATCCACGCAGGCATCGCTCCCAATGTCATTCCCGATAGTGCCGAGCTGGAACTGACGGTGCGCACTTTCCGCAAGGAGGTGCGGGAAGCCATCAAGTCCCGCCTGGTCACACTAGCCAAAGCGCAGGCCGAAAGTTACGGCGCTGTCGCCGAGGTGGCATATCCCAGCGGCTATCCCGTGCTGGTCAACCATGCCGATGAAACGGCGTTCGCCAGAAACGTGGCGCTTGAACATTTCGGCGACGCGCGGATCGAGAAGGATTTCCGGCCGATTTCCGCCAGCGAGGATTTTGCCTTCATGCTGCAGGAAACGCCGGGAAGCTATCTTTTCCTCGGCAATGGCGACAGCGCTCCGCTGCACAGCCCGCTCTACAATTTCAATGACGAGATCCTGCCGTCAGCCGCCCGTTACTGGGTGAAGCTGACCGAAACCTATCTCGCCAGGAATCCCTCCGACAGGCCCATCTGACAAGAACGCGAGACAATCATGACTGATGTTTTTGTTTACACGACACCGAACGATGAACGCTCACAGCCGTTGATCGAAGCTCTGATCATCGAATACGAAACGCGCTACGGCAACTTTTATGGTGAACCGGCGCGCAACGAATTGAGTCGCTACCCGGCCGAGCTTTTCGCCGCGCCCGACGGTGCCTTTCTGCTCCTGATCCGCGACGGGCAAACCATCGGCGGCGGCGCGTTCAAACGCTATGACGAGCAGACAGCCGAACTCAAACGCATCTGGACCCATGCGGATTTGCGCCAGCAGGGCCTTGCGCGCAAGGTTGTGACCGAACTTGAAGAACAGGCTGCGCGCCAGGGCTATACGCGGATTTACCTGACCACCGGCTTCCGTCAGCCCGAGGCAAAGGAACTGTATCTGCGTTCGGGATATACTGCTCTTTTCGATGTCAACGCCGATCCGGAAGTCTATCGGCACCTGCCCTTCGAGAAGGATATCAGTGCATTGGCAGCACAGTTGTCCAAGGTTCCCGCTTCTGTTTCGTCAGACCGTGATCTTCTGCGTCAGGCCGGGTGACTTCACCGGTATCATGATTGCCCGGACCGTGGGATTTCATGCTCAATAAGCCCGGTTCTTTGCAACAATGCTTCTCTAACCCCTTTGATTTCGCAGTCCGTCGTCTTTGACTGTTTCGCTTAAACACTACTAAATCAGTCGAGTAAAAACGAGCCCGCAGAAGATTTTCCGATACGGACTCGCTCGACTGAAAAGTGTTGCACAGGGGAATTTGCAAGCATGGCGATTACAGCAGACTATTCGGCTACACATTCCGTCCAGCCGCCCGCCGCCACAACCGAGGATTACACCCACTACAGGATTGTGAAGGCGAAATACCCGGCGCGTTTCTTCGGAACATTATTTGCCGCGCTGATCATTGCTGTCACGCTTCAATCCATTCTGACCAATCCGAAATGGGGATGGAACGTTTTTGCCGAATGGTTCTTTTCGGCTCCCGTTTTGGCTGGCCTGGCGCGCACCCTCCTGCTGACCGTACTCGCAACCATTCTCGGCTTCGCGCTGGGAACAGCGCTTGCACTGGCCCGCGTGTCGAAATCGCCCCTTCTGTCGGGGCTGTCCTGGGCCTATATCTGGCTTCTGCGCTCGATCCCGCTGATCGTGCTGCTCCTGATCCTCAACAATCTCGGCTATCTCTATGCGACGGTGCGCATTGGCGTGCCCTACACGGATATTCTCTTTGCCGAATATCCGACCATCTCGATCCTCAGCCCTTTTGCAGCGGCGCTCATCGGTCTCAGCCTCAATCAGGCAGCCTTCTCCTCTGAAATCATCCGCGGGGGTATCCTGTCCGTCGACCAGGGCCAGCTTGAAGCCGCGGCCGCGCTCGGCCTGCCCCGGCGCCGGCAGGCTTTCCGCATCGTCCTGCCGCAAGCCATGCGCACCATTCTTCCCACCGGATTCAACGAGATCATCGGCTTGGCCAAGGGCACATCCATGGTCTACGTGCTTGCCCTGCCGGAGCTCTTCTACACGGTTCAGGTGATCTATCGCCGCAACCTCGAAGTGGTCCCGCTGCTGATGGTGGCAACGGTCTGGTACCTGATCATCATGACTGTTCTGTCGGTCGCCCAGCACTATATCGAACGGCACTTCTCCAAGGGCGCCCTGCGTAATCCTCCTGCCCCGATTTTTCGCAAACTGTTTCGCCGGCTCTTCGGTGCCCCGATTCTTGCCCGTCCGCAGAGCGTAACCGTGTCAGCCCTGCAAAATGCGGCCGCGGCCAAAACCAGCGACCGCAGCATACCTCTCGCCACTTGGCGGGCGCCGGGATCGGTGAAAATCCAGGGCGTTTCCAAGAGCTTTGGCCAGCTTAAGGTGCTCGACGATATCCGGCTCGACATCAAGGCAGGCAGCGTCACCGCGATCCTCGGACCCTCCGGCTCCGGCAAGTCCACCCTGCTGCGCACCATCAACCATCTGGAACGCGTCGACGATGGTTTCATCACCGTGGACAACGAACTGGTCGGTTATCGCAAAAGTGGCCGGACACTCTATGAGCTGAAGGAGAAGGACATTCTCAAACGCCGCGCCGACATCGGCATGGTGTTCCAGAGCTTCAACCTGTTCCCCCACCTCACCGTTCTCGAGAATATCATCGAGGCACCGGTGTCACTCGGCCAGCTGACCCGCCCGGAAGCCATCAGCCTCGCACGGGAACTGCTTGCCCGCGTCGGCCTTAGCGACAAGATCGACGCCTATCCGCGGCAGCTCTCCGGCGGGCAGCAACAGCGCGTGGCGATTGCACGGGCGCTGGCCCTGCGGCCGAAAGTGCTGCTGTTCGATGAGCCGACGTCCGCACTCGACCCCGAATTGGTCGGCGAGGTGCTGGATGTCATCAAGGAACTGGCCCGCTCCGGCACGACTCTCATCATCGTCACCCACGAGATCGGGTTTGCCCGGGAAGTGGCCGACACGGTGATCTTCATGGATGGTGGCAAGGTCATTGAGACAGGGGCGCCCGAACAGGTCCTGAACCGGCCAAGGAATGCCCGCACCAGCGAGTTTCTGGCCAAGGTTCTCTAACCCCAGCGCCGGTTCCGGCATGCACACATCCAAGGAAAGCAGCATGATATTTCGCCCGTCCCACATCTCCTTCGCTCTGGCAGTGCTTATCGCCACCGTTTCCGGTCTCGCCATGGTTCATGCCGAAGGCTTTGACCTCAGCCCCGACCAGAGTGGCCGTATCCGCGCGGAAAAGAGCGAAAAGGTCATTGCCTCGATTCCGGCGACGTTCAAATTCGTCAGGGACGATACACTGACCGTCGGCATCAGCGTCGCGCACCCGCCGCTCAGCACCTACGCAACGGATGCCAAGACTGTGGTCGGCTATGATCCCGACTTCGCCCAGCTGATTGCCGATATCCTGGGCAGGAAGCTGGAACTGGTGCCGGTCGCCTGGGCGGATTGGCCGCTCGGCCTGGAATCGGGAAAGTTCGATGCCGTTATTTCCAATGTCGGCGTGACCGAGCAGCGCAAGGAGAAATTCGATTTCTCCACCTACCGCCTCGGCCTGCATGGTTTCTACGTCAAAGCCGATAGTCCGATCGCATCGATCAAGGAGCCAAAGGATATTGCCGGGCTCAGGATCATCACGGGATCGGGCACCATCCAGGAAAAAATCCTGCTCGAATGGGACAAGCAGAATGCGGCAAAAGGGCTGAAGCCTGTTGAGCTCCAGTATTATGACGATGACGCGGTCAGCGCGCTTGCCATCCAGTCGGGCCGGGCCGATGCGGAGTTCAATCCCAATGCGCCCCAGGCCTATCGCGCGGCGATCGATCACAAGATCAAACTGGTGGGAACGGTGAATGCCGGATGGCCGCTCATCGCCGACGTTGCAATCACCACCCGCAAGGGGAGCGGCATTGCCGATAGCTTGACCGCAGCAATCAATGAACTGATCGCCGACGGTAAATATGCCCAGTCGCTGGAGCGCTGGAAACTCGGCCCCGAAGCCCTCGACAAATCGCGGACCAATCCTCCCGGCCTGCCGAAAATCTGACGCCACGATTGGTTCACGAACAAGCAACAAGGGCTTCTCCCATGACGAACACATCCCTCGCCATCAATCACGTCGGCTTCCTCACACCAGGCAATTACCGGGATGACAATCCATATGAAGGATTGGAAAATACGCTCCAACTGCTGGAATTCGGCGAGAAGCTGGGATTTGACAGCGGCTGGGTACGGCAGCGCCACCTCGAACACGGCATATCCTCCGCGGGCGTATTTCTTGCAGCAGCAACCCAGCGCACCAGCCGCATCCAATTGGGGACAGCCGTCATCCAGATCGGTTATGAGAGTCCCTACCGGCTCGCCGAGGATCTTTCCACCGTCGATGTCCTGGCGCGGGGACGGCTCAACGTCGGCCTGAGTGCCGGTACGCCAGCCCATGCGGAGTTGCTCGGCCCGCGGGTGTTTGATGGCAACTGGAAGGAATACGACCTTTCCCACGAGCGGGTTATTCGCTTCGCCGACAATCTGCGCGGTGAATTTCTCGCCGATCCCCAGACGTTCATCGCAACGCCGGGCGGGCCGCAACGGCCGCGCCTGCAACCGCATGCCGAGGGGCTGGTCAACCGGATCTGGTATGGCGGCGGGTCGCTGCGATCCGTTGGATGGGCCGGCAGGAATGGCTTCAATCTCATGATCGGCAATGTGACCGCCGGTGAAAACACCGATGATTTCTACGAAGCCCAGGGTCGTCAGCTCGACGCTTACCATCACAATCTCGACGGCATCTTCCGCCGCGTGTCGCTTGGACGTGTCATCGTCCCGACTGACAGCGCGGATGCTGCAACCCGGAAGAAATATGCCGACTATGCCGCGAGCCGTCATGAGCGCACCCTGAAGCCGCAGGGCGAGCGTCGTACCCTGTTTCCCAAGGATCTTGTGGGAACATCCGAGCAGATCCTCGAGCAGCTCTTCAATGACCCGATCGTGGCGCGCGTCGGGGAGCTGCGCCTGGAACTGCCTTACGAGTTCCAACAGCACGAATATCAGCAAATCCTCTCCGATTTCATCTCCCACATCGCTCCGGAAATCGGCTGGGGCAATCAGCCCGTGCGCATCAGTGCGGGGGCACGGCGCTGAAAAACAACCACAAACCACACTCAAGGGGTTATCCATGACAACCAGACTGCGACTTCTATCCTTTGTGGCCGGGGCATTTATTGCCGCCACAACCCATCTCGCCTTTGCAGCCGGGGACGGCTTCGATCTCAGCCCGGACCAGAAAGACCGCGTGCGGGCCGAGAAAAATCAGAAGGCAATTGAAGCTGTCTCCAAGAACTTCAAATTCGTCAGCGACGGCAAGCTTACCATCGGGCTGCATCCGTCCAACCCGCCGCTCAGCACCTATGCCAGCGATGCCACCACCGTCGTCGGCTTTGACGTCGATCTTGCCCAACTGGTGGCGGACAGCCTCGGACGCGAACTGGTACTGGTACCGGTCGCGTGGGCCGATTGGCCGCTTGGGCTTGAATCCGGCAAGTTCGATGCGGTGATTTCGAATGTGACGGTTACGGAACAGCGCAAGGAGAAGTTCGATTTCTCCACCTATCGCAAGGATGAGCTTGGCTACTACGTCAAGGCGGACAGCGCCATCAAGGCCATCAAGGAACCCAAGGATATCGCCGGGCTGAAGGTGATTACCGATGCCGGCACCAATCAGGAGAAAATCCTGCTGGCCTGGGACAAGGAAAATGTCGCCAAGGGCCTGAAAGCCATCGAAGTCCAGTATTATGACGATGATGCGGTGAAGTATCTGGCCATCGAATCCGGGCGTGCCGACGCCGTCTTCAGTGTGAACGCAACCCAAGCCTATAAGGCCGCTGTCAACGGCAAGACCAAGCTCGTCGGAACCGTCAGCGGCGGCTGGCCGATCACCGCTGAAGTTGCAGTCACCACCCGCAAGGGCAGCGGCGTGGCGGACGGTGTCACAACGGCGCTTAACGCCGTCATCGCCGATGGCAAATATAAAAAGGTGCTCGATCGCTGGAATCTTGGTTCGGAAGCCATCGACAAGGCAACCACCAACCCGCCCGGTCTGCCAAAGAGCTGAGACCGTTCACATCGAAAGGCCGCACCGGTATAAACCGGTGCGGCCTTTTGCTTGGCCTATTCGCCGTAAGGGACCCAGATGTTCTTCACCTGGACGGCGCGGCGCAGATAATCCTTGCCCTGCCCCTGCTGCGTGTTCGCCCAGTCGCGCTGGCGGCCATTGTTGACCCAGGTGGCTTTCAGATTGCCGCACGATGCCTTTTCAACCATCGCGCTGCCTTCTTTCGAGCCCACGTACCACAGTGCATCCACTTCGTCGTGTTCAGCCAGGGTCTTCGCCAGAACATCGCGTTCGCCGGTGACGATATTGACCACGCCGCCCGGAACATCCGACGTGTCCAGCACCTGATAGAGATTGGCTGCGAGCAGCGGATGCCTGGCGGATGGTACGGCCACGACACGGTTGCCCATGGCAATGGCAGGCAGAACCAGCGAGATGAACGCCAGCAGCGGCTGGTCGTCCGGGCAGACGATACCGACGACACCCCATGGCTCGTTCATTGCCAGCGTCACATGGCGTGACTTGGTGGAATGCACCGCGCCGTCATATTTGTCGGACTGAGCAGCATAATAGAATATGCGGCGAAGCGCAGTTGCGAATTCTTCTGCCGCCGTCTTTGCCGAAATACCGGTGCTCTCCACCAGCAATGCTTCAAACTCGGCCTGCCGCGCGCTCAAGTTTTCGCCGAGATAGTACAGCACCTGTGCCCGGTTATGCGCCGTGACACCACCCCAGGAACCGGCCTTTGCAGCCGCTTCCACGGCATTGCGGATATCCTTGCGATTGCTGATGCCGGCCTGACCGATGACTTGGCCGCCTTTGCCGACGACCGAATAGCTGTAACCGCCGTCGGGGCGTGCCTGCTTGCCGCCGATATAGTTCTTGACGGTGCGATCAATTGAACCGCCAAGCGCCATTTTCGCCTCGCCGTCCGGCGCTGCCGATGGCTTGAATGCCTGTTCGGCCTTGCCGGCTGGCAGACGCTTCTCCCAATCTGCGGTCAGGTATTCGTATAACCCTTCACGCCCGCCTTCACGGCCGTAGCCGCTTTCGCGGTACCCGCCAAAACCGGCACCCGCATCGAGCAGGTTGGTGGAATTGATCCAGACCACACCCGCCTTGACGCGGGCGGCCATATCGAGGGCCAGATTGATGTTTTCCGACCAGACGGAAGCCGCCAGTCCGTATTTGGTATTGTTGGCAAGGGCGATGGCTTCATCGGGTGTGCGGAACGTCGTTGCGGTGGCAACCGGTCCGAAAATCTCCACTTCGCACACGGTCGACGCCGGTTCCACATCGGTGAAGAAACCCGGTGCAAAGAACGCGCCTTTGCTGGGCAGCGTTACCGGCGCCTGCCAGAGCGTACCGCCCTCTGCCTTGCCCTGCTCGACCAGCGATGTAATGCGCTTCAGCTGTCCCTTGGAGACAATCGCGCCGACATCCATGGTCTTGTCGAGCGGATCACCGACCCTCAGAGTTTCCATGCGCTTGCGCAGCTTTGCATAAAACCGCTCGGCAATGCCTTCCTGGATGAGAAGACGCGAACCGGCACAGCATACCTCACCCTGGTTGAACCAGATGGCATCAACCACGCCCTCGACAGCGCCGTCGATATCGGCATCTTCGAACACGATGAAAGGCGATTTGCCGCCAAGCTCCAGTGACAGCTTCTTCTCCGAACCGGCAATCTGCTCGCGGATGATACGGCCAACTTCGGTCGAACCGGTGAAGGCCACCTTGTCGATGTCGTCATGGCCGCAGATCGCTGCACCCGTCGCGCCATCGCCGTGGACGATGTTGACGACACCAGCGGGCAGGCCGATTTCATGACAGACTTCGGCGAAAGCAACCGCTGTCAGCGGTGTCAGTTCAGCCGGTTTGAGAACAACCGTATTGCCGGCGGCAAGCGCCGGCGCGATTTTCCACGCCAGCATCAGCAGCGGGAAATTCCACGGGATCACCTGGCCGCAGACACCCACGGGTGAAAAGCCTTCGAATTCTGTTTCCACCATCTCCGCCCAACCAGCGTGATGGTAGAAATGCCGGGCGACCAGCGGAATATCGATGTCGCGGGTCTCGCGGATCGGCTTGCCATTGTCCATGGTCTCCAGAACGGAGAAGAAGCGCTCGCGCTTCTGGATATGGCGGGCAATCGCGTAGAGATATTTGGCGCGTTCGTGACCCGGCAGCTTCGACCATTTGCCGAAGGCTGCGCGGGCCGCCTTCACGGCCGCGTCGACATCGGCTTCCGTGCCGTGTGCCACCTTCGCCAGAACGGCATCATTGGCCGGATTGATGACGGCAAATGTCTCGCGGCCCTCGGTGCCGGTGAACTTGCCATTGATGAAGTGACCAAAACCCGCCTTGTTGGCATCAAGCCAGCTCTGGACGTCGGTATTGCTCTCTGGTGCCGGGCCATATTCCATCGTGCGAAGAATATCCTTGATCTGTCCCATATTCCTGTTCCTCAAGCGAGTGCGTGGCGCGAAGACGCGGCGTAGCGACCCGTCACATAATGTTCCAGCTGCCGTTCGATATCGCCAAGCATCGAGCTGGCTCCGAGCCGGAACAGATCCGGCTGCATCCACGGCAACCCCAATTCTTCCTTCATCAGGATCAGCCAGTTCATGGCATCCTTGGCCGTCTTCATGCCGCCCGCAGGCTTGAAGCCAACAGTCTGGCCGGACAGTTCACCGTAGTCCCGCAAGGCGCGCAGCATCACCAGGCTGACGGGCAGCGTGGCATTGACATCTTCCTTGCCGGTCGACGTCTTGATGAAATCGGCACCCGCCTGCATCGCAACCATCGACGCACGGTAGACGTTACGCAGCGTGTTGAGATCGCCTGTTGCCAGAATGGCTTTCATATGCGCCTCGCCCGAAGCCTCGCGCATTCGGGAAATCTCATCATAAAGCGCCGACCAGTTCTGGGTGAGAACGTGTTCGCGTGTTATGACGATATCGATCTCTTTGGCACCCTCGCCCACCGCATAGTGAATCTCGGCAAGGCGCTGCGGCAGCGGGGTCAGGCCAGCGGGAAAACCCGTGGCAACGGATGCAACGGGAATGCCCGAACCTTCCAGCGCCTTGACCGCATGGGGAACCATCGTCGGATAGACGCAGACCGCACCCGTTGTGATATGCGCATCGGCAAGCCCGAGCGCTTCCAGAATGTCATCACGCACCGGCTTTTTCGCCTTGGCGCACAGGCGGCGGACGCGGCCAGCCGTATCGTCTCCGGCAAGAGTCGTCAGGTCGATGCAGGTGATCGCCTTAACGAGCCAGGCTGCCTGATACTCCTTCTTGACCGTTCGCCTGGTGGTCAGTGTTGCCGCCCGGCGCTCCGTTGCCGAACGGTTGACCGCGATGTCCTCGAACCAGTCCGGCAGAAGTTTCGTACCGGTATTGCGCGCGTGGGAATGTGGCATTTGGATTTCCGTGCCCTTTTGGACCAATGGTTGTTGCGTGTTCATCCCCGACCCTTCCTATGATCGATGAAGCGATTGAGCAGGATGGCTGCAACGATGATAATACCGGTGACAGTCATCTGGTAGAAGGAGCCCAATCCCAGAAGATTGAATATGTTGCGGAGAACCTGCAGCAGCATCACGGCAAAAAAGGTACCGAGCACGCCGCCACGTCCACCGAAAAGACTTGTACCACCCAGCACAACTGCAGCGATGGCGTCAAGCTCAAGCCCCTGCGCCGCTGTAGGCTGGCCAATGCGCAGGCGCGATGTCAGAAGAATACCGCCCAATGCCGCCATGAACCCTGACACCGCGAAAACCGCCGTGATCATGAAGCGGGTCGGCAGGCCGGACAGCCGGGCTGCTTCAGGATTGCCGCCCGTCGCGAAGACATATTCGCCGAACACGGTGAAGCGCAGCACCAGCCCGGCGACAATGCACAGGACAACGAAGATCAGACCCATCGATGACAGGGAGAAGCCGGGCAGAAGCGGAATCATCGTCGAGCTGATCGACGCGAAACCCTGCGGCAGACCGCTCACGGGTACACCGTCGGTCATCAGATAGGTGATGCCACGGAACGAGACGAGCCCGGCCAAAGTCACAATAAAGCTCGGCACCTGGGCAAGCGCGCTGATTGCCCCCATCCCGGCACCGCAGGCCGTCCCCACCAGTGCCGTTATCGCAACCGCCACGAAGGGATCAAAGCCGTGCGACATCAGCACGGCAACCAGCATGCCGCAAAGTGCAACGACACTGCCGACAGACAGGTCGATATTGCCGGTCAGGATGACGAAAGTCATGCCGATCGCAACCACGCCAACAACCGCAGCCTGCTGAAACAGATTGGCAATATTGGTAAAGGTCAGGAAGTTGCTCGACAGCGAGGTCGCGATAACAACCACTGCCAGAAAGATGACGATGAAGTTGTACTCGATCGCCAGATCGACAAGACGCTTGCCCAATGCCGGCGTATCGGCTGGCGGCAAGGCGGTTTCAGTGTTGGACATGATTTTCACCCAGAATTGTTGCCCTCAATATTGCGTCGCGGTCCGCAACCGAGGGATCGTATTTGCCGATGTTGCGGCCTTCATGAAAGACCCAGATCGTGTCGCAGGCGGCATAAAGCTCATCGAGCTCGCTGCTGGCAACGATGACGGCAGCCCCTTCCCGGGCGAGCCTGTCGACCAGATTGTAGAGATCCGCCTTGGCGCCGATATCGAGGCCACGGCTGGGCTCATCGAGAAGCAGCACGCGCGCGCCGTTGATGATCCATTTTGCCAGGACGACCTTCTGCTGGTTGCCGCCGGAAAGCTGCACGACAGCCTGCTCCGGCCGTCCATATTTGGTCGACAGGCTTTTCAGAACCGGCGCCGTCTTTTGCTTTTGCAGCGAATGGCGCGTCAGCCAGCTCTCGCGCATGGATGGCAGTGTTGCATTCTTGTAGATCGGAGCGTGCAGGACGAGGCCTTCCGTCTTGCGGTTTTCCGGCACCAGGCCGATACCGCTGCGGATGGCGTGAGCCGGGTGACGCGGATGGAAGGACTTGCCTTCCAGCTTGATGTCACCGTCGAAACGGTTGGCGCCGAAGAGGGACTTGAGGAACGAAGTGCGACCAGAGCCATTCAGCCCGGTCAAGCCGACGACCTCACCCCAGCGCACGTCGAGACCGCTGATATCAAGTCCTTCCGGTCCGCGCAGTCGGTTGACGCGGAGCGCGACATCGCCGGTCACCGGCTCGCGGGTTTTCCGTTCGATCAGCGAGCGCTGTTTGCCGATGATCGCTTCCACCAATGCGCCATCCCCGGTGCTCTTGACGTCGAATGTCTCGATGGTCCTGCCGCCGCGCAATACGGTGACCCGGTCGCCGATTTCGCGCAGTTCACCCAGCCGGTGGCTGACATAGAGTATGGCAACCCCCTGCCTGACGAGTTCGCGAATGACCTTGAACACGCTCTCAAGCTCGGTTTCATTGAGCGATGCCGATGGCTCGTCCATGATGATGATCTTGGCATCCATGGTCAGCGAGCGGGCGATCGCGGTCAGTTGCTGGTTGGCGACCGAAAGGGTCTCGACCCGCGCTTCCGGTTTGAAATGCGCGCCCACGCGCTTCAAAGCTGCGGCTGCCCGTTCCCGGCGCTCCCTGTGATTGATCAATCCAAACCGGCCCGGTGCATGGCCGAGAAACAGGTTCTGTTCGACGGTCAGTTGCGGGACGAGATCGAGTTCCTGATAGATCATCGAAATGCCAAGCCGCGCGGCCTGAGACGGAGAATGCAGGTCAACAGGCTTGCCATCCAGCAGAAGCGAACCGTCGGTCGGGCGGAAAGCTCCCGCTATGATCTTGAGCAGTGTCGATTTGCCCGCGCCATTGGCGCCAAGAAGACAATGCACCTCTCCGGCACGGACATTCAGCGAAGCCGACTCCAGAGCGGTGATATTGGGCGGGAATTTCTTCGACACCTGCTGGACGGTCAGAACATCAGTCGTCACTTGCGGCCTCCAATGCATAGCGGGCCGTGGCTTCGTCTGTAACGATGACCGAGACAAAACCGGCCTTCAGGGCAGCCAGGGCTATCTGCAATTTTTCCTCGCCCGCAACGACCCCTATCGAGCGCTGCTTGGTCTTGAGGTAATCAAGCCGAAGCCCAACCGTGCGGTCGTCAATCGTCTGATCAACGATGTTGCCATCCTTGTCGAGGAAACGGCCAAGAATGTCTCCGACGGCGCCCGCATCTTTCAGCCGGTCGATATCGGCCTCTTCAAGATAACCGGAACTGAGCAGCACGGATTCGTGTGTAATGCCGCCCATGCCGAAACAGACCACATCCGCCTGCATCGCAAGTTTGAGAACACGCTCGATGATTGGATCTTCTTCAAGCACTTCGCGGGTGCTTTTCTTGCCCAATATGGCAGGAACCGGCAAAAGCGTGGCGATGCCGTTGCCTGCCTTGGCGAATTCCTCCGCAACGGCACTTGTATGAGTTGAGGTCGAACGCAAATTCGTCGAGCCGTTCACCAGAACCACATGCACGCCCGGGTTCCAGTTGTTCGGCAGGAATTTGGCAACCGCGGACATGGTGCGGCCCCAGGAGACACCGATCAGATCGGCCTTGGGATTGAGGCCGGCCAGGTATTTCGCCGCTGCCTGCGCCACACTTTCCATGAGAAGGGCTGAATCCGTCGTTCCGCCCGATGGGACGACGATGGCGTCGCGCAGGCCGAATTCCTGTTGCAGGCGCACCTCGAGCTCCGTCCGCCGATAGGCGCGCGGCGTGATCTCGATACGCACAACCCCCAATTCCTTGGCTTCGATGAGCAGTCGCCCTACCTGCCAGCGCGTCAGACCGAGTTCCGTGGCAATCTCGCTCTGGGTACGCTCAAGATCATAATAAAGCTTGGCGACGCGCACCATCAGGTGCTCCCGCTGCTCGTCGGAAGGCAACCGGACAGATGGATTGATCCGTGCGTCGCTCATTGTGCAGCCCCCGCCAATTGCCTTGCGCTCAATGCATGCAGCGCCGGTGTCAATGTTTCGGTCGTATCCCGATAGAGCGCCATCGTATCCCGATAGCGCCGGCTGCGCACGGGGTCAGGCTGCACTTCCCGCGCCGGAGCAGCGCAGGCTTCCGACGCTGCGATGAGGTCGGGAAACAGTCCAAGCGCATGGGCGGAACACACGGCCGTTCCGATGAGAGAGAGATTGTCATCACTCGCCACGTGAACGGGCCGATCGATTGCGTCGATTGTCGCCTGCAACCACAGCGGGTTCTTGCAGATGCCGCCAGCCATGACGATCCGCTCGACGGAAACGCCGCGTTCTTGCAGAACCGCAACGACATTGGCGGAACCAAGCGCAATGGAATCCACCGCCGAGGAATAGATGTCTGCCCTATCATGACTGAGCGACAGGCCGAGGATTGCCCCGCGCAGATCCGCATCCCGGTAGGGTGTGCGGTTGCCCATCCAATAATCGAGCGTCAAAAGGCCTGAATCCTGCTCCGACACCACGGACGCTTGGCGGATCAGATCGCCGTGGCCCTGCTCGTCCAATCCGAAAATCGTGCTGCTGAACCAGTTGAGGATTGACCCGGCCGAAACCTGCCCCGCCTCCACCAGCCACAACCCATCGACGAGTGCATTGGGATAAGGTCCCCAGAAGCCGGTGACATTCCCCTGTTCCTTCAGATGTGTCAGATGCACAACGGATGTCCCGCCGATGATCAGCATGCCACCCGCAGCAACGGTTCCCGCACCAAGCACACCGATATGCGCATCGATGCCACCCTGGGCAAGAAGCGGTTGCGAAGCGATGCCAAGGGCTGCAGCAACGTCCGGTTTCAATGATCCGATAGCATCGCCAACCGGAACGATCCTTTGCGGCAGCTTGTCCCGCAACGTGGGAATACCGAGCGCTTCATAGATCTCTGGAACAAACGTGCTATTCTTTGAATCATAATTCCACTTGCAGGCGGCATTCATGCGCGAGCCTACCCACGCGCCGCACAGCCTGTAGTTGATGAAATCCAGCGCTTCGCAAATGATATCAGCCTCGGCAAAGATGGCTGGTTCGTGTTCGGCCAGCCACATCGCCTTGGGAACCAGCCATTCGACGGCATCGCCGCCGCCGCTATAGGCCATGACGGGATGATCAACCTTTTCCGTGGCGCGAGCCTCTTTGGCCGCCCGGCAGTCCATCCAGAGAATGGCCGGATAAAGCGGCGTGCTTTCCCTATCGCAAATCACAACGGAGGAAGCAGTCGTGGCAACACAAACCGCAGCTATTTCAGTCGATCCGCATTGCTCGACGGCCTGACGGCCGGCCCTCAGAAGCGCGTTCCACCATTCCTCGGGTTGCTGTTCTGCCCAGCCTGCACGGGGATATATGGTGGAATAGCTGGCTTCCGACAGCGAGAGCATGGTCCTGCGCTCGACATCGTAAACACCGGCGCGGACTCCTCCCGTGCCAAGATCAAAGTTCAGGACAAGTGTCATCCTGCCGTCTCCTCCCTCGATTCCCTGCCTCTTTCCGAAGTCTTTCAGGGCCGGAACATGACCTTCGAAAAGAACATGCTCCTGTCAGTCCGGAACTTTTCGAACATTCCCGGCAACTCGGCAAGGTCGAGATCATGAGTTATCATGAATTCCCATTCCAGTGCGCCGGATCCCAGCTTTTCCAGCGTCACCGTCCATTGCGGTCCCGGATAGGGCGCGCCGAACGAATTCCACGAGCCATGCAGCGATACCTCCTGCCGCAGGAAATGCTGGAATGTCTTGTTGTCCAGGGTTACCTCCGCAACCGGAATCCCGATGAAGACCACATGACCGCTCGGTGCGGCCATCTTCACCGCCATGTTGATCGACGACGGATGTCCAGCGGCTTCGATAATCGTATCGCAAAGCAAGTTGGCGGGAATGTCCGCACCGGACAGGAATGTGTGCGTTGCACCGGCACGCCGCGCCATGGCCAGCTTTTCCTCCGATACATCGACGGCAACCACATCGCTCGCGCCCATCAGCTTGAGCCATTGAATGGCAAACAGGCCAATCGGGCCACAGCCGATGACGCCGCCGCGCTGACCCATTCCGATACCGCCGGCTTTCCAAATTGCGTGAATGGCAATCGACGCAGGATCAGTCATGGCGACCGCTCTTGGGTCAATCCCCTTTGGTGTCTTCAAAAGGTTGGAAACGGGAACGCAGACGAATTCCGCATAGGCGCCGTCCCGGCGCGAACCGAAATAATCATAGTCATGGCAACGTGAAAACTGCCCCTTCTGGCACTGGTCGCATTCGAAGCATGGCAGCATCGGCGGAATGGCCACCAGTTCGCCGAGGTCAAAGCCTTCAACGCCTTCGCCAAGCTCAGTGATATGACCGGAAAACTCATGGCCGCAGATGAGCGGCATCCTGTGCGCGCCCTTGATCAGCATGCGCGGCAGATCTGACCCGCACACACCCACCGACGCGACGCGGACAATCACGTGTCCCGGTTTGATCTGTGGTTCCGGGACGTCTTCAAGGCGAATGTCGCCCGGGGCATAGAGAACTGCTGCACGCATCATGGTATCCTGTGGGTCTATAATAATGGGAGCTGCGGAACAGGTCTGCTCCGCAGGCTCGGGAGGAGGCCTTACTGGCCGAGAACGTGCGGGCGATATTCGGCAAACAGTCCGGCGCGGGGGAAATCTGCAACATTCTTGGACGTTACAAGCGCCGTGCCCGCATCGACAAAGGACGAAACCGGCTTCTTGGCCGCCGCTTCGCGGGCAACCTGAATTGTCACATCACCGAGATATTTGGGATCATTCAGCGCCGAACCGATATAGTTGCCGCCGTCGGCAATGATGGTGAGCGCTTCCGACAAACCATCCACACCGGCAACCAGCACATCGTTGCGGTTGTTTTCCTTCAGGACCTGCAGGGCGCCCAGCGCCATATCGTCATTGTGCGCATAGACAACCTTCACATCCGGATTGGCCTGAAGCAGGTCCTGCATGGCAGTGACCGCATTGGCGCGGATGTATTCCGCATAGGGACCTTCAACGATGGTGTGACCCGATCCTTCAATGGCGCTGTGAAAACCGTCGCGCCGGTCCATCATGACCGCGCCGCCGGCATCGCCCTGGATCTCGATGATCTTGGCTTTCTCGACACCGTCAGCCTTCAGGCGCGCGACAACCGCTTCGCCGACTAGCTTGCCCATGTTCTTGTTGTCGCGGCCGACATGGGCGGTAACGCCCTTGCCGTTGACGCTGCGGTCTACCGTAATGACCGGAATACCGGCAGCAACGGCTGCTTCGAGCGATGGCACGACCGCATCGGGATTGACCGGGTTGATGATCAGCGCGTTCACGCCCTGGGTAATCAGATCCTGAATGTCATTGTTCTGCTTGCTGACATCGCCATTGGCATCGAGGAAAACCAGTGTATCGCCGCCGGCCTTGGCGGCCGCTTCCGCTCCTGTCTTGAGCTGCACATAAAAGGGCGACTGCAAGGTCACCTGACTGAACCCGATTTTCAGGCCTTCCGCATTGGCTGCGGTCATGCCCAGACCTGCCACCAATGAAATGGCGGTTCCGGCAAAGGCGAATCTGAACAAAAAGCTGCGACGGTTGAGCATGGTTTTCCTCCCCAAAGACTCATTTTTCTGGTAAATCTACATTTGAGCAAATATCGCTCATTTGTTATTTTAGATAATCAGAAGTTGCCGAATGAGTCAACGCGGTTGACAAGATCGCCGGAGAAAACAAATAAGCATTTGAAATATATGTGATATTCATCCACCCCACGTGGCGTCTGTCCGGCAAATGCAGAGGGATCAGTGTGAACAAAGGATCTGCAGCAAACCACAAAAGTTGCATTTGCAGGTGAGAGCGCTCTAAGTTGGGCTCTTCGCATCGTGAGTTTGCACCATGTCCAGCCCAATACAGATCACGCCGGAACGCATTGTTGAAACCGAGCGTCTCATCCGGCCGCACATCCGGCATACTCCTGTTATACGGGCCGATCTCGGTGACTTCGGCCTGCCACCGCGCGGCGTCGATTTCAAACTTGAATTTCTGCAGCACTCTGGTTCGTTCAAGGCGCGCGGCGCCTTTGCCAACCTGCTCACCCGCCCAGTGCCGGAAACGGGCGTTGTTGCCGCGTCGGGCGGCAATCATGGTGCTGCCGTCGCCTACGCGGCCATGCGGCTTGGCATACCCGCAACCATATTCGTGCCCGGCGTCACCGCATCTGCCAAGGCGGACCGCATCCGCAGTTACGGTGCAAACCTCGTTGTTTCCGGAGACCGGTATGCCGATGCCCTGGCGGCGAGCGAGCAGTTCGTGGCAGAACGCAGGGCCATGCCGGTACACGCCTTCGATCAGCCGGAAACCCTGCTCGGCCAGGGAACGCTTGGCCTGGAAATCGAAATGGACCTGCCTGCCACCACGACCCTGTTGGTCGCGGTGGGTGGCGGCGGCCTGATTGGCGGGATTGCCGCCTGGTTTTGCGGCCGCGTCAAAATCGTCGCTGTCGAACCGGAGGGGGCACCGACCCTGCGCAGGGCATTCAGCGCAGGCAGACCCGTCGATGCGCCGACGGAAGGCATCGCCGCCGATTCCCTGGCGCCCAGGCGCGTCGGAGAACTGATGTTCCCGTTTGCCCGGGATTTTGTCGCACAGTCCGTGCTTGTCTCGGACGATGACATTCGTGCTGCGCAGTCCGCCCTTTGGGAGCGGCTGCGCATTGTCGCTGAGCCCGGTGGCGCCGCCGCATTTGCCGCGCTTCTGGCGCAGAAATATGTTGCCGGTCCGGACGAACGTGTTGGCGTTCTCCTGTGCGGCGCAAATACGGGCGCTGTGCAGTTTTAAGAGGGCTGCTCCGGCCTTCCTTAAACGACAAAGCCCCGCCGGAGCGGGGTTATGTTTGTGTTTTGAGATTGTTTTGTGAAAAGTTTGTTTTGAGATGTATCTGAGAGATTGGTTGCGGGGACAGGATTTGAACCTGTGACCTTCAGGTTATGAGCCTGACGAGCTACCGGGCTGCTCCACCCCGCGCCACCATGCCGGTATTTCCGG
>Ga0310690_10001127_pt1 | contig 49771 bp, 46 predicted proteins | sample AusTroGonzalo_MG_2_FD_207661 | JGI IMG/M metagenome (GOLD analysis project Ga0310690, IMG submission 207661) | Bovine rumen microbial communities from tropical cattle in Woodstock, Queensland, Australia - Gonzalo_04 (v2) (version 2) | ecosystem: Host-associated > Mammals > Digestive system >... | reverse complement strand
GAGGTATGAGGGCGGCACTTCGTGCCTTTGAGCTATGAGCAATGAGGTCGCTCGCAAGCTCGCTTTGAGGCCGCTGCGCTGTGAGGTATGGTACTTGAGCACTGATCACTTTATAGAATGAAACGAAGCAAAAAAACTTTTAAGCAGTCAGCGATGAGTAGTAAAACTACAGAAACTATACCTCATACCTCAGAGTGCGAAGCACGACCTCACAGCTCATAGCTCGAGCCTCGGGCCTCGTGCCTCGGGCCTGGAGCCTAAAAAAATTGTCATTGCGAGGGGCGTAGCCCCGAAGCAATCTCCGCCAGTCATATGAAACGATGAGGTCGCTTTGCTTTGAGGTTGGTCGCCGAAGGCTCCCTTTGAGGTATGAGGTCGGCACTTCGTGCCTTTGAGCTATGAGCAATGAGGTCGCTCGCAAGCTCGCTTTGAGGCCGCTGCGCTGTGAGGTATGGTACTTGAGCACTGATCACTTTATAGAATGAATCGAAGCAAAAAAACTTTTGAGCAGTCAGCGATGAGTAGTAAAACTACAGAAACTATACCTCATACCTCAGAGTGCGAAGCACGACCTCACAGCTCATAGCTCGAGCCTCGGGCCTCGTGCCTCGCGCCCCGAACCTAAAATTTGTATAAAAATGTAAAATTTACGCAGGCGAACGTAAAATCTGCGAAATATTCAGCCACTTGCCTTATAAATTCTTATTTTGTGTGCATCTAATCTTAAGGAGCATATATGAAATTGTCTCATCTTTGCCTACTCGTCCTCGGCGTCATGCTGCTCTGGGGATGCTCTAACCGTTCTTCATCCCCCATCCTTATTGAACGCGGCGTAGGCCAGAACGAATACGAACGCGAATACTTTGCCATTAAGGAAAGCATGGGTATCGACAAGCGCCTCAAGGACGTGTTCAAGCAGGGATACATCGAAGAAGGCATGACCAACGACATGGTGAACCTGCTCTGGGGACCTCCTGATCACGAATCGGAAACCGATACCAGCTGCGTGTGGGAATACTACACTCGCGAAGGCGAACTCATCACCCGCCTCATCTGGAAGCATCCTGAACAGGCTCGTCTGAAGGGTTACGAAAACGAATGGATTCTCAACAAGATCGAAGGCGACCGCTACGGTGGTTCTCCGGCTCCGACATCCAACCGTTCTAGCAACTACAACTAACCTTAGGCTGATTTAGGTCTACAGGAACGCGAATTTCAACAATTCGACAGAAAAAGAGCCTCTCTGGGCTCTTTTTCCTTTTATTACGGGCCCATTTTTTCTATATTTACGCGCGTTAAATTTTATAACCTCTCAAGGAGTCAATTATGCGTCAGTACATCATTGCTGGTAACTGGAAGATGAATAAGACCGTTAGCGAATCCGTTCAGCTCGCTAAGGATATCGTGGAAGCCGCCAAGGACGTGAAGAAGACCGAAGTCGTCATCGCCCCGACCTACCTCGCCGCTGCCAAGGTTGCCGACGTCGTCAAGGGTACCAACGTGAAGCTCGCCATCCAGGACATCCACTGGAAGGACCAGGGCGCATACACTGGTAAAGTTTCTGTCGACATGGTCAAGGAAATCGGTGCCGAATACATCATCATCGGTCACTCCGAACAGCGCCAGTACTTCCACGAAACGGAAGAAACCGTGAACCTCAAGGTCAAGAAGACCCTCGAAGCCGGTCTGAAGCCGATTATCTGCATTGGTGAAACTCTCGACCAGCGCAACGGCGGCATCCTCAAGGAAGTTCTCGGCCTCCAGGTCAAGGGCGCCTTCAAGGACGTCTCTGCCGAAGACGCTGCCAAGTGCGTGCTCGCCTACGAACCGGTTTGGGCAATCGGTACCGGCGTGACAGCCACCGACGAACAGGCTCAGGACACTCAGGCCTACGTCCGCTCCGTGGTCAAGGAAATCTACGGCGAAGCCGTTGCCGAAGGCATGCGCATCCAGTACGGTGGCTCCATGAAGGGCGCCAACGCTGCCGGCCTCCTCGCCCAGAAGGACATCGACGGCGGTCTCATTGGTGGTGCAGGTCTCAAGGCCAACACCTTCAAGGAAATCATCGACGCTGCCGAAGCCAAGTAATTTTCAACCAACCAAGGAATCGTCACCATGACAACTCTCTTTTGGATTCTGATCGTCATTCACGTTTTCCTGTGCTTGTTCCTCATGTTGCTCGTTCTCATGCAGAACGACAAGATGGGCGGCCTCGCAGGTCTCGGTGGCATGACTTCTCAATCTGCATTCTCCACCGCAGGTGCTGCGACCTTCATCCAGAAGCTGACTCGTGGCGTCGCCGTGGTCTTCTTCCTCGTGGTTTTCGCCCTCGGCCTCATCACGGCCAAGCAGGACCGCACGGTGGAAGAATCCTCAATGCAGAAGGCTACGCGCGAATCCGCTGCCCAGCAGCAGACCGCGCCGGTCCCGGAACTTCCGGGTAACTTCACAGCCCCTGCGGCCGAACCGGCAGCCGAAGTCCCCGCCGGAGAAGCCAAGTAAAACTTTCATCCCAGTGTTATCGCTGGGATAAGTTCTGCGGTCGTGGTGGAATTGGTAGACACGCTAGCTTGAGGTGCTAGTGGGAGCGATCCCATGACAGTTCAAGTCTGTCCGACCGCATACAAGAGTCCGCCCTGCTAACAAGCGGGGGGGATTTTTTTGCGCCGAAGGCGCCGCAATGAGGCCGGGCCTTCGGCCCTCTGAGGTATGAGGTATGAGGTCGGCACTTCGTGCCTTTGAGGTATGAGGTGTGAGGTCGCGACCGTCGGTCGCTTTGAGGTGTGAGCACGGCGCTTTGCGCCTCCGAGTCTAGAACCTCATACCTCGAGCCTCGAACCTCACTGCTCACAGCTCACTGCTCATAGCTCACCGCTCATTGCCCATTGCTATATTATCCCCCGAGGTTTTTTATCATGCAGAATTCTATTGTCGCCCCTGTTGGCGTTTTGGGCTTTGGCGTCGAAGGCCAGAGCACGTTCAACTACCTTGTCCGCAACGGTATCAAGGACATCGTCGTGATGGACAAGAATCCGGTCAGTTTGCCGAAAGTGCCTGCCGGTGTAAACGTGAAGACGTTCAGCGGCGACAACTACATGGACGGGCTCAAGGACTGCGTGACTGTGGTGCGCTCGGCAGGCGTGTACCCAATGAGCCAAGAACTGTTCAAGTTCCAGATGAACGGCGGGCTCATGACGAGCCAGATTCAATTATTTTTAGAACAAACTAAATCCAAGAAAGTTGTAGGCGTCACGGGCACACTCGGCAAGGGCTCTACCGTGAGCATGATCAGCCACATCCTTACAAAATGCGGAGTGAGCAACGAGATTGGCGGAAACTTCGGCGTGCCGGCACTTGACCTGCTGGAAAACGAACCGAACGACCGTGTGAGCATTCTTGAACTTTCCAGTTTCCAGTTGATGACGCTTTCCCTGTCGCCCGACGTAGCCGTAGTGCTGCGCGTTTCGACAGAACACCTGGACTGGCACAAGAGTGTCGAAGAATACCGCGATGCAAAGGCGAACCTTGTGCGCTGGCAGAAACGCAGCGGCACCTGCGTCTTCTTAAAAGACGCAGCTCCGACGGCGAAAATCGCCGCCGAGAGCCCGGCCACGACCAAGTATGCCATCACGCTCGCTGATGGGCCGAACTTTGGCGACGGAGACGCCGTGATTGACGGCGCCACCCTCGCCATCGACGGCGAAAAACTATACCTTGCAGACTGCAAGGTGCGCGGCATCTATCAGCTCGAAAACATGGCGGCGGCGACCCTCGCCGTGAAGGCGCTGGGCATCAAGGTGACCGACGCTTTCGAAGCCCTCAAGAGCTACGAGACGCTCCCCTTCCGCATGGAATTCAAGGGCGAAAAGAACGGCATCGAGTTCTACAACGACAGCTACGCCACGCGCCCCGACGCGACGATCGCCGCCACGGCGAGCATGACGCGCCCCTTCGCGCTCATCCTCGGCGGCTCTGAGAAGAATGCCGACTTCACCGAACTTTCGAAAATCCTCGTGGAGGAACGCCCGAACCTCAAGCGCATCGCGCTCATCGGCGCGACAGCACAGCGCATGCTTGAATCGCTCCAGCAGGCCGGGCTCCAGATTCCTGCGAACATCTTCCCCACCTTGGAGGAAGCGTTTGCTGACAGCCTCGCCATCGGCAAGGGCGGTACGGTCATCATGAGCCCCGCCTGCGCGAGCTTCGGCCTGTTCAAGAACTACAAAGTCCGCGGCCAAGTCTTCGACAAGCTGGTTGCAGAGCTGTGAGCAGCGAGCGGTGAGCCATGAGCCGTGAGCTGCTCCGAACAGCGGGCAGCAAACATAGCCAAACATTTTTTTGCCTAAAGCGAGTAGATTATCATCTATCCGGGATACAATCCATCGTCTGAAAAACAAAAGCGTCGGCCACAACCTTTTAAGGTGAGTGCCGCAGCCATACTTGTATGGCTATGGCCGAACCGTAAGGTTGGCGCTTGCGCCAGGAAGGGGTGGTTCCCGTCCCGCATCATTTCTAAATAAGCCTTAAATATTTGTTTTTCCTGTCTTTTTTCAAAAAAATTCCATTCCTCCCCTTTACAAAAGGCCCCCTTTTATTTAAATTTGTCTCCGTTCCGCTAAGGACCACGCGGTCGTGGTGGAATTGGTAGACACGCTAGCTTGAGGTGCTAGTGGGAGCGATCCCATGACAGTTCAAGTCTGTCCGACCGCAGAAGAAACCCGGCTGAAAAGCCGGGTTTTCTTTTTTACCCCAAAACAGGAAAGCCCCAGACCGGAGTCCGGGGCGGGGAGACAAGGAGAACATTCTCTAAGTAGAGATTACTTGGTCGTATTGACCAGGAAACTCTTGGAGCCCTGCGCCTGCTTGAGCATGTAAACACCTTTCTTGAATCCGGCAGTCTTGAGCGCAGCCTGGGCATCCATGCGGGTCAAATCAACAGTCCCAAGCATGGCTCCCGTCAAACTAAATACCTGGTAGGACATCGGTTCGTTATAATGGAACTTGGCCTGCCGCCCAGCAACTTTCAACGGATCCGACAGCTCCGCCTTGACTTCGCCAAAGGAGAACCAGTCCACGTTCACGTTGTCGCCCGTAATGGCGAGGCGGATTTCGTGCGGGCCCTTGGTCAGCGTAGCCTTGCCAGCAGAGACTTCTTCGTAAACGCTCCAATCTTCGCCCGTCTTCTGCATCTTCACGGTATCGCCCACAGCCTTGCCATCCACAAGGAAGCAGAAACTGGAGTTCTCGGCACCGGAAGAAGCGTAAGCCTTAATCGGATATTCGCCATCTTCTTCAACGTTGACGGTGAATTCGATCCATTCGCCGGCCTTGGTATAACCGATTGCGACACCAGTGCCACCGGCCACCAGGTCAACAGCCTCTTCTGTGCGGACATTGGCATCACCCTGATTTTCCGCATCGGCATCGTTGTATGCACGACGGGTACCGCCATCATCGTAATTTTCCACTTCAATCTTGCCCGGGATCTTCGCGGCAACACCGCCATGAGGTGTCTGCGTAGTCGAAGAAGAGCCACCCTCGCCAGCGAATTCCCATTCAATCAAGCCCATAGTCGAATCCTTGGAGCCCTTGAACACGAGGAACAACTGGTCGACAACACCGGAAAGTCCAGTGACTTCACATTCATTGTCTTCGTAGGAATTCCAGCCACCCGTATTCTTGAGTTCGCAAGTGCCAGCCAGCGTGCCGGAAACACTACCCGCATGGATTTCGACCTTGTTGCCGTCAGCAACGCTTGCGGCCGTCACGCGGAAGGACTTGGCACCCGCACCGAAATCAACGCCGGACACGCGAATCCAGGATTCCTTGGAGGCAAGCGGAGTCAGCACATGGACCACCGGCTGGCCCTTGGTGTAGTCGGTACGGCTACGGATGTTGCGCTGCTTGGAGCTCGTGATGGCCTTGTAGGGCTGGTACGGGTCAAAATCGGCAATCTGCGCCGGGCCAGCATCCGTGAATTTCACGGTGTTCATCTTGTCGCCGTTCCAAGTCAGTTCGTCGATACTCGTGCTACGGTGGTTACCCGTCGTGGAAGCATCTTGCCCGTTGGTGAGCTTCGGCTTTTCAGAAGACATCACAAGGCGGCGGTCATGATAAACCGCATACCACTTGTCCTTAAACTTTGCAATGCCGTGGTGGTTGTTGCCGCCCTTGCCATTAATCTTCGAGGGGTTGTCAATCACGACGCCCTGGTAAGTATAGGGGCCCTTGATATTCTTGGAAGTCGCATAGCTGATGTTCTGGCTCTGGTCGTTATAACTCAGGTAGTAGATGCCATTCCTCTTGTGCAAATAAGAAGCTTCGAAGGACTTGTCAGCCCCCTTGAGCGCCGTCTTCGTAGAGGTATTCAGTTCCACCTTCTCGTGCGTAAGCTTGCTGAATTCAATCAAGTCGAAGTTGTTGCCGTAACCACGGCTTCCTCCGCTGCCACCGCCAAAAGTCATGTAAGCCTTTCGATTCCCATTATCGTCATAGTCAATAAAAATGGCAGGGTCAAAACACCACGAAATGCCGTCGCAGTCCGTAACGCCACCATTACCCACGAGGAGCTTACCCACTGGGTCGATATAGGGGCCGGCCACGTTCTTGGAAGACACAATGCCCACACCACTACCGCCATTCGGGTATATCAAGTAGAACACGCCGCTGTCAACGGCAATACCCGGAGCCCAAATGTTCTGGATATAAGAGACTTCACGATTATAGCGGAGAACCATACCATGGTCCGTCCAGTTCTTCATATCCTTAGAACTGAGGATGTAAAGGGCTCGGATGGTATAATCGTTTTCGCCCGTATTGGGGCATTCGTCGTCCGTATCCGTGAGGATAAAGAACTCATCATCTGTGCCGAACGCCGCCGGGTCCGCCAGAAAGTGATAGTTTGAGATAGGGTTGTCTGCAAAAACAGATGCTACCAACCCGAAAGTAGCCGCAAGGGCCATTTTTTCCCATCTTTTCATATAACAACAACTCCATTCACTCGGTTTATTCCCGGACCCATACAAACACCACTATTAAACTATCCCCAAAAAAAGGTCTCTTTTAGTGCGAACCGACAATATTCATGGATAAATTGACAACAGCAACTTTTTTCTACATTTGGCACTGATGAACCGTTTCGAGCTCCTGAAAACCTCCAAGAAGTCCAAGGCCCGTCTGGGCGTAGTCCACACCGACCACGGCGACGTGACCACCCCCATTTTTATGCCGGTGGGCACCGAAGCGACCGTAAAAGCGGTAACGCCCGCCCAACTCAAGGACATCAAGGCGGAAATCATCCTCGCGAACACGTACCACCTGTACTTGCGCCCCACCACCCCGCGTATTGCGAAGGCGGGCGGCATCCACAAGTTCATGGCGTGGGACGGCCCGGTGCTCACGGACAGTGGCGGATTCCAGGTATGGAGCCTGAAGGACCTCCGCAAGATTACCCCCGAAGGCGTGGAATTCCGGAGCATTTTAGATGGTTCAAAACATTTCTTTAGCCCGGCAAGCGTCATGAACGCCCAGCGGGAAATCGGTGCCGACATCATCATGGCGCTCGACGAATGTACCCCCTTCCCGAGCACCGCCAAGGAAGCGGAACATAGCCTAAAGTTCACGCTCAAGTGGACCGCAGAGGCAATGCAATGGCTCAAGGAACACCCGCCTATCCATGGTTACGACCAGCAGTTCTTCGGGATTATCCAGGGCGGCATGCACAAGAACCTGCGCCAGCAGGCGATTGAACGCATCGCGGAACTCGAACCCGACGGATTTGCCATGGGAGGCCTCTCCGTAGGCGAGCCCACCGAGACGATGTACGAGATTGCGGATTTCTGCACCGACATATTGCCGCAAGACCACGCTCGCTACGTGATGGGTGTAGGAACGCCCTGGAACCTGCTGGAGCTCATCGAACGCGGTGTGGACATGTGCGACTGCGTGATGCCCACCCGCAACGCCCGCAATGGCATGCTGTTCACGAGCGAAGGCGTTTTGCGCTACAAGGCGGCCCGCCATGCCGAGGAATTCGACAAGCCAGTCGACCCGAATTGCGACTGCTACTGCTGCCGAAACTTCAGCCGCGCGTACCTGCGCCATCTGCACCACGCCGGAGAATCACTCGGATTCACGCTGGCCAGCATCCACAACCTGCACTTTTACTTGCACCTGATGCGCGAGGCCAAGCGGCACATCGCCGACGACACCTTCGAGGAGTGGAAAAAGGAGCAGTGCGAAATCCTCCAGCGCGATTTGCAGTAGTTATCAGTTATGAGTTGTAAGTTGTGAGTTGTCAGTTGTGAGTTGTCAGTTATCAGTTGTGAGTTATGAGTTGTGAGGATTTACTTCCTGCCGTCTACTGTTTACTCCAACAGGGGGCGATTCTTTGAGAAATTCGTATTTTGGGACTTTTTGTAGAAAAAATTTCCTTTTTTTTCGTTCCATGAGCCGTTTAGAATGTTATTTTCATTTACATGGAACCGCTTCAGTTTACATCCATCGCTTCGATGTTTTTCACAAATTGCGACCGCTCGGATTTCGGCGGCTGGTTCCAGAGAAATGGCGACCAATGGGTCCACTTTTCCAGGTCTAAACTGAGGCGTGACGCAACCGCCATCGCGCTCGCCCTCCGGGACCGGGGTATCAATGCAGGAGAAAGCATCGGCATCATCGCGCCCAGTTCCGTCTATTGGCTCCTGGCCGACATCGCGACGCAAATCAACCACGCCATGGTGGTGCCGCTGTTCCCGAACATTTCTTCCGAAAATTTCCAGTTCCAGTGCGACGACGCCAACGTGCAAGTTCTCATCATCGAGAACATCGCTCAACTTGACGCCCCGTTACAGGCCCTACTCCCCCGCTTCAAGGCCATCATCCAGCTAGATACGGGCACCGAACTCCCGCCCAACGGAGTTTACTGGGACACCCTGATTATGGACGGACTCAAGGTTATCGACAAGCCGGAATCTGCCCTCTGGATCAAGACGCAGGTGTTCTCCATCGCGCCAGATGACCTTTTCAGCATCATCTACACAAGCGGTTCCACCGGCCGGCCCAAGGGTGTCGAACTCACGCACAGGAACATGCTCTCGCAAATCCAGAACATCCTGCCGCTGTTCCCGCTGACCCGCAAGAAGGATGTCGCCCTGACCATTCTCCCGGTCGCGCACGTTTTCGAGCGAATGGCCGTGTACTACTATATCTTGAACGGGATTCCCATCTACTTTGCCGACAGCCCCAAAAATGCGGCCGTCCTGATGAAAGAAATCCGGCCGACGGTCATGATTGTCGTACCGAGAATCCTCGAACGCGTTTACGAAAGCATCACGATTGCTGCAGACAAATCGCGCGGCCCCAAAAGCTGGATTATCAAGCGCGCCGTGAAAATCGCCAAAATCGAGAACCCCGAAAAGCGCCCGAGCCTGTTACGCCGTTTCTACGACCGCCTCGTGTACAAGAGGATGAGGGATGCCATCGGAGGCAATTTCAGGATGATTATTTCGGGCAGCAGCGCCCTCAACAAGAGTATCAGCCGCTTCTTGCTGAACGTCGGGTTGCCGGTCTACGAAGGATACGGCCTTACCGAATGTTCGCCCGTCGTAAGCGCCAACTGCGAAAACAATCAGTCAGTCGGTTCTGTAGGCAAACCGCTTGACCACCTTTCCGTCAAAATCGGAGAGAACAACGAAATTTTAGTCAAAGGCGACAGTGTCTTTGCCGGGTACCACAACCGGCCCGACCTGAACAGCGAAGCCTTTACGCCGGATGGCTACTTCCGCACCGGCGACCAGGGATTTATCGACGACAACGGATTCCTCTCCCTGACAGGCCGCCTCAAGGAACTTTTAAAAACGAGTACGGGCAAATACGTGAGCCCGAACCCCATTGAACTGGAAATCAGCCGCCACCCCGTGGTGGAACAGGCCCTCGTCATCGCGAACGACCGCAAGTTCGTCTCGGCGCTGGTATTCCTGAACCCCGAAGGGGCTCGCCGCCTGCTCCGCGTCCACAAAGAGGATTTCGAAATCGAAAAGGCCATGCAATCCGACCGCATTCGCGAAGCGATCAACCGCCATATCGGGAAAATCAACAAGAAGTTGAACCACTGGGAACAGATTCGCAGGTGGACGCTCATCGGTGACGAACTCACCATAGAATCAGGGCTTTTGACCCCCACCTTGAAACTCCGCCGGAAAGTCACCGAGATCCGATACGCCGAGCAAATCGAGGAAATGTACGGGCAGCCCCACGAGCAGGAACAGCAGAGCTAGCTGTCAAAGCTTGCGCGGTGGAGCGCAGCGCATCAAGCACCGGGAACATTGTGCCGCTGGAGACGCCGGATTACCATAACGGCGTTCCGGATTCGGACAATGTTGAACACTCCCGTCCGGCAACACCCACAATTCATCGACAAAAGGGCAGGGAATCGAATCTTCCCCACATGATTCTTGTGCAGGCTCAAAAAAGAGCGACCCCTCGCAGCGGACTTTGCAAGACATTGCCGATTGTACAAGTTGAGATTTCAACGCTTGAATTTCGTCCGGTTCCAAAGCATATTGGCGAACCAATTCATCGGGAGCCGTACTCAAAAACACCGCCGGATTCCATTTAATGCGGTCGATTCCAATAGACTGCGCCCAATATAAAATAGGATGAACCGCACCAGCAACGGGAGCGAATTTCTTGTGCAATGTAACCTGCAACGAAATTGAGCTTACAGGTTCGGCACCAGCAGCGGCCCGCTCTGTACGGGCCAGGGAAACGAGCCTTTCCACGTTCGATTTCCACTGCGAAAAATCACCGCCGGGCATCATCTCCGAAAAAACAGCATCGTCAAATCCCATGCAACTCACCTTGATGTCGCTGCATGCATGCAACAAGCGACGCATTCCCTCTTCCGTTCCCCACTTTCCAGGGAAACTCCCGTTTGTCGTGAGGTTCAAGGGGACTCCGCTCGCCTTGCATAGTTCAAGCAGTTCTGCAAAATGAGAATAAAGTAGAGGCTCGCCCATCGTACTCGGGATGACTTCGCGCAGTCCCTCTTTCAAGGCGTTCTCGATAGCCGCGCGCACAGTGGCGAAGGGCATTTCGCCCAGGCCAAGCTTCGCCTGGCGCTGGGCCAAAAAACAAAGCGGACAATGCATGTTGCATTTGTCCGGATTGGTTAAAAGTGTCAGTCGGCGAATCAAGGATGCCCCTTCGCCATGAGCGCGCTACGCGGATGCGTTGCGCTTTTCGCGCAGGTACTTGATCGCCGCAAGCCCGGCCACGGCGCCCTCGCCCACGGCAACGGACACCTGGAGCGTGCCTCCGGTGCAGTCACCCGCGGCAAAGAGTCCGGGAACCGTTGTCTGGAAATCGGGACCGAGCACGGGGTTCGCCCCGTCAAAGGCGGCGCCGGCCTTGCGCGCAAGGTCGGAAGCGCTTGCGCTACCCAGTGCGACAAACAGTCCGTCGAAGGCTTCTTCCGTGCCGTCCTCGTAGCGGACGCCATGGAACGAGCCCTCGCCGAGAAGTTCGGCAATCTGGCGCTTTTCCACAGTCACCGTATCGGGGAACGTCGCGGACGTGGGATTCCCGTGCGTCAGCAATGTCACGGACGATGCAATCGGCAACAGTTCCGAAACCTCGTGCAAGGCATACTCGCCGGAACCCAAGACCGCGACCTTCTTCTTTCTGTAGAAGAAAGCGTCGCACACGGCGCAATAGCTCACGCCGTGCCCTTCGAGTTCAGCCATTCCAGGCAGAGCCTGTTTCTTGCGGGCAGAACCGGTCGCCATGATGCACGCCTTGCCACGATATTCCCCACTAAGTCCCTTAGCAACAAATTCGCTCCCATCGAAGAAAAGGTCTGTAACTTCGTCGTCCGCGATTTTGGCACCAAGAGCCAACGCCTGTTTCTTCCCTACTTCAGCAAGCTCGGGGCCACTGAGCGGTTTAACCAGGCCATAGTAGTTTTCAATCATGTGAGCACGGGCAAGCGCACCGGCATCCTTACCAACAAGCAACACGTCCAGGCCCGCACGGAGCCCATAAAGGGCTGCGGAAACTCCAGCGGGGCCATAGCCCAGAATCAATATATCAGCCATTCGAAATCCACAAATAATTTACTAGTAGCCACGCGGTTTAACTTCCGCAGGGTTCTTTTCCAACAATTCCTGCAAAATCTCGGCAGACTGTTCGAACTCGCCCGTCGAGGCGCAGGTCTTGCTGCTCAAGATTTTCTGGAGGTACTGTTTCTGCTTCTCGACATCGTTATCGGCAGCATAAAGCTGTGCCAACTTGAACATCGTCGCGCATACCTTGCCCCCTTCGGGGAAGGCTTCCGCGAGGCTTGTGAACACCTTCTTGGCCTTGTCCTCTTGCTTTGCATCAATCAGGCAAAGGCCCATCCAGTAAAGCGAGTTTTCGGCAAGCTCACCGGTTTTCATTTGTTCATAAACCTGCTTGAACCCAGAATACGCCAACTTGTATTCGCCACGATGGTAGTCGGATCGTGCCGTATTGAACATCGCTTCGGCTTCCACGAGCTTTTCCGCTTCGCGTTCCACGCTATCCATGGATACCGGTGCCGGAGCGCCGCTCACGACCACCTTCTTCGCAAGGATTTTGTCGGACTTGCCGAGCAACATGTCCAAACGGTAGAGGACTTCTTCCTGACGGGAATCATTGCGTTCGGACTCGTCCGAGACGCGACGCGACAGCATCGTGATTTCCGCCTGCATGCGGTTCTGCAAGAGGGCCGCCTGCGCCAACTTCGCTTCCAGGGAATCGATGCGTTGACGGAGCGAGTCCTCGAGAGACTTCATGGAAGAATCCACCGACTCGATGACATTTGACTGTACGTTGGCGCCCACGTTCTCCATTTCTTGCGTACGGAGCATAGTAATCTGGGAGCACCCCGTAAGCGCAAGTACAGAGAAAACCAGGCCTAGGGCCAAATACTTCATTTTCAAAAACACCTCGAATTACTTAATGTTCACACGGAAATTCGCGCGACGATTCTGGGAATAAGCTTCCTCGGTAGAACCTTCGACCTTCGGATTTTCCTTACCGTAGCTCACGGATTCCATGCGGTCAGCAGAGACACCGTAAGCAATCAAGAATTCCTTCACCTTCATAGCGCGCTTGGCACCGAGAGTGAAGTTGTAGTCTTCCGTACCACGGGCATCCGTATGGCCTTCGATAGTGATGGTGAAGCGCTGTTCCTTGAGGAGGAGTTCGCCAACCTGGGCAAGGAGTTCCCTGGCCTTTTCGGTCAGTTCGGAACGGTCGAAGTCGAAGTAAACGTCTTCGGACATAATCTGGTTGATGAGCGCTTCAAGGCGAGCACGTTCAGCTTCAAGGCGTTCGGCTTCAAGACGGGCCTGTTCGGCAGCAAGGGAATCCGCATTCGGGCCAGGCTGAGCGGCAGTAGCCGTAGCTTCGGCAGCCGGAGCTTCTTCAGCAGCGGGTTCCGTTGCAGGAGGCTGCTTCTTGGAGCAAGCGACAAGAGCGAGACAGGCGAAGCCTGCGGTGAGAACGATTTTTGTGATATTTTTCATTTTGGACCTTCTTTGTTTATGGGGATTTATGGGTTAATTTCGTCGTAGAACCAAGACCAGGTGGGAGAAGTGTTCTCGCCGCCCTTCGTAATGCGGGTGACGTTGGAACCGTCGGCACGCATGATGTAAATCTGGTAGCTACCGGTGCGGTTGCTGCTGAAAGCGATGAGCTTTCCGTCGGGCGACCACGTGGGATGTTCGTTGTTCCCTGCATTGGACGTAAGCTGCGTAATATCGGAGCCGTCCAGGGCGCAGGTATAAATGTTCATGTGTCCATTGTCCATGGATGTATAGGCAATGCGATCCCCCGTCGGAGACCAACTCGCGCGTTCGTTGTAACGGCCCATGAAGGTAACACGGCGCATGTCGCTGCCATCCTTACCCATCACAAAGATCTGCGGGCCACCGCCACGGTCGCTAGTAAAGAGGACTTCTGTTGCGAACGGGCTCCAAGCCGGGCTCGTCTGGTTAGACTTCAGATAAGCGAACTTGCGGGCCTTGCCCGTCTGCATGTTGCCGATATACAAATCCGTCTTGCCGTCGACCGTCGAGGAAAACAGAAGTTCGCCCGTCTTCGGGTTGACCGCAGGGCTGTACGTCTGGTCCAGGAACGGGAACAGCGGATTTTCGACACCGCCGAAAGTCTTGAAATAAAGGCGCGGGCGGTGCGTCTTGAAATTGACATAAACCAAGCCCTTGTTGCCCTTCATCCACACAGGCATCATGCTGATGGACGTGTCGCGCGTAATCTGGGAACGGTGGAAACCATCGTAATCAGCCACCACGACCTGCTTTACACCCTCAATCTTGGACACGTAAGCAATCTTTGTCGAGGCTACACCGCGGTCGCCCCACAAGCGGTTCACCACCTTGTCAAAGAAGTTGTGTACGGCTCGGCGCATATCCCTCTGTTGAACCTTATAGGTTTCGCCCAAGAGCAAATCCTTTGTCTGCGATACATACAGGTAACAATCCAGCTGGACGCGTCCATCGGAAAGAACGGTCGCCTTACCCGTGATGTAGTGCTTGGCACGGTTGCGGCTGAACAGGGCAAGATTAAACTTGTCCGAAGCGATAACATCGAAACGGCCGGAGAGGTTCGCATCGCGGGTCACAATTTCGTGAGGCTTTTCTTCGCTCCAAGAAATCCGGCCCTTAGGTTCTGCAAACGGGACCACGCCAATCGGCATCGTCTTGAAGACGGAAATACCCACGTCCACGGCAATCGTATCGATTGACGCGAATGCGCTTGGCACCGCAAACATCAAGAAAGCAAGCAAAGCAAAGATTCTTTTCATATCAAATATTACTCTCACTCCTCGGCACTAATTCGGGGTAAAGTTAAAATGGAGAACCAGGCTCGGAGCACGGTAGTTGGGCGGCAGTTCCGGCACCTTGGAAATGCGAATTGCGCGGACAGACAAGTGGTCCCACGACTTGTACCCCGATGACTTCTTGAGCACGACTGCCGAAATTCCACCAAAGCGGTCAACCGTAAACTGCACCGTCGTCTTCGCGTCCCTGGGAATGTTCAAGTGACTCGGCGGGTTGAAATTGCTCATGATAATCTGCTTGAGCCTTTCCAGGTAGACCTGCATCAGAGGATCCATGTCGACAGAACCAACCGGGTTCAAACTCGGAGCTTCAATAGACTTCGGCAGATCCAGATCGTCCACCGGAAAATCGTCCACCGGCTCCGGCTCTGGTTCCGGTTCCGGCTCGGGTGGCACCTCCTCGTGCACTTCCTCGGGCTTCTGCTCCGGTTCAGGCTTAATTTCGGGCGGGAGTTCCTTGTTCACCTTGGGCTTTGGTGGCTCCTGCTTAGGCTTGGGCGGCTGCGTCCTCGGAGTGGGAGGCGTCGGAGTCGGAGGCTGCACCTGCACCATCTCGAACACAGGAATCTGTTCGGGCTCCTGCTTGAAATCCACAAAATGCAGAGCAGTAAAGATGGCAACCACGACCAAATGGAATATCGCAGCACACACGACAATCTTTATGATTGTCCCGTCATCTCCCGTGGAGAAATACTGGATATTTTCATTGCTCTCTTTCATTTACCAAGCTTATCCTTAGGATTCAGCGTAAGGAACCCGAGCTTGGTCACCCCAAGTTTCTGGACCTGGGTCACGACCTTCATCACGAGACCATAGTGAACATCCTCGTCGGAGTTGATGACGACCGCCATCTCGCCATTCCACAGCGACTTGAACACGCTGTTGAAACTGGAAAAATCGACCATCATGTCGGCGATGTAGATTTCCTCGTTCTTGGTAATGGAGACCTTCAAAAGTTTTTCCTGCTCCATGGTCGGGGCTTCGGCCTTGGGCAAGTCCACCTTGACACCCTGGCTCATGAGCGGGGCAGAGATAATGAACACAATGAGAATCGCGAACACGATATCGATCATGTTCGTGAGGTTCATTTCCTGCTTGAGTTCTTTTCCGCGACTACGCTTCACTTAAGGCCCTCCTAGCCGGCAACTTCTTCCAGAGCGAGCAAGTCGCCGCGCTTGAAGAGACTCAAGACCTGGGAACCGAAGTTGAAGTAGGAAATTTCGTTCTGGCCATTACAGGAGGTAAAGTAGTTATAGGCTGCGGAAGCGGGAATAGCAACAACAAGGCCACCAACCGTGGTAATCAAAGCCATAGCGATACCCGGGGCAACGACTGTCAAGTCTGCCGAGCCATGCTGGCCTATCTGGAAGAAGGCAACCATGATGCCCCACACCGTACCCAAGAGGCCAAAGAACGGAGCCAAGTTGGAACTGGTCGCCAAGAAGCTCAAGTATTTGTCTTCGTTGAGGCGCAGGCCTTCGATAGAGCGCTGGATGGTGTCTTCCAAAAGGGAGGCGCGGTGCTGAATGGAGTCGTAGCTCACGAAGTTACTGAACTTGGAGGCTTCCTTGAGCACTTCGGCCGTGAGGCGGCGGAGCGCGCTATCGTCGGCAGATTCGCAAAGCCCCTGGAGCTGCACAAACTGAGAAACCGTACTGAACTTGCGGAAAAATTCCGCATTGGTGCGCTGGTTTTTCTTGTATTCGAAGTATTTGACAATCATGATGCCCCAAGACCCGAAGGACATGATGGCAAGGATGCAAAGGACAACGATGGTCGCAATATCGGATTGCGCCACCATTTGAAGAAGAGGGACAGAATTGTTCAAAAAGACCTCCGCAAAGAAAAACCAAGGGTTTTCACCCCATTTACCGTTTAGGAAAATAGTAAAAAAACAAATTGTAAACCAGAAATAAGAAAAAAAAGAACGTCTACAGCGTATCTGTCCGTCAAAGGACGTAAAAACTATTTAACAGAAATTGAAACACTTTCCCGTTCAAAAGAACTTAAAGGGATTTTGGATGGAACGACTTGCGGTGTTCCGGAGTTTGTCCTAAACGGCGAATGGCGTCCAGATGAGCTTTTGTCCCGTATCCGGCGTGTTTGTCGAAGCCATAACCCGGGTACTTTTCTTCGAGTTTGTCCATGTACCGGTCACGGAAAACCTTGGCCAAGATAGATGCGGCAGAAATGCTCGCGATGCGGCCGTCACCTTTGACGATGGGCATCTGGATTTCGGCCGGGATGCCGTGGATTTTCAGGTTGCCGTCAACAGCTATGAGCAGTGAGCTATGAGCCGTGAGCGGTGAGCCTTCCTGAGCAGAGCCGTTGGGCGAAGACAAAGGATCTAGGCTTGCGAAATTTCCTTTGACTTCGATGGGGATTTCGGGGGCGGTTTCTTGGAGGCCGGGCAGGCCCAAAGCCTGCAGGGCGCGGCGCATCGCCAAGAAGTCCGCCTCCAGAATATTCATTTCATCGATTTCGGCGACACTTGCACTAGCAATCGCATAACAGGCGCACGCCTCCTTCACAGCATCAAACATCGCCTCGCGTTTGGGCCGCGTGAGCTTTTTCGAGTCGTTCAGTTCGGGCATGATATCCGGGGCTTTAAGCACAGCGGCACAAGCCACCACAGGGCCCGCCAACGGACCGCGTCCCACCTCGTCAATCCCCACCACGATGACATTTTTGCCAGCATCCGCAGCAGCCGACGCAAAAAGGTCAAGCGAATCAACACAACCCACCGACGCCGGGTCAGCAGCGAATTTGCGCAAAGCCACCTCCCCCTCCACCGGGGTGGAAACATTTTCAAGAAATGCAGGCAGTTTGAATTTCATAGACAGGTAATCGGGTTATGGGGTATGAGGTCGTGCCATTGGCACTTTGAGGTTTGAGCATATACTATAGAAAAAAATCTCCCCAAAGCAAAGCGTCCTCAAAGCGAGTTTACGAGCGACCTCACACCTCATAGCTGAGCGGCGTAGTCGCGAATAGTCTTCCAGTACAAGTTATGTTCCTGTTCGAGAACGCGGGCGGCAAGCACTTCCGGCGTATCATCGGGCAGAACAGGCACCTTCGCCTGGGCAAGAATGCGACCCTTGTCGATTTCCTCGCTCACCAGGTGAACCGTCGCGCCCGATTCCGTGTCGTGAGCGGCAATCACGGCCTCGTGCACGTGGATGCCCCAGAAGCCCTTACCCCCATACTTGGGCAACAGCGACGGGTGAATATTCAATATGCGGTTCGGCATACGCTGGATCATGCAAACAGGCAAAGCCTTCATGTAGCCCGCTAAAATCAAAAGATCCACATTGTAGAGGTTCAACACGTCGAGCATAGCCGACTCGTATGCAGCCGGGTCCGGGTGCGTCTTGCCGGAAATATGGTACACGGGAATCCCGTAGGCCCGCGCATGCTCCATCGCACCGCAGTTCCCGTTGTTACTAATGAGGAATTTGCACTGGGCATCGAGGTCGCCCTCGCCAATGCGGTCAATAATCGCTTTAAAGTTGCTTCCACCACCGGAAGCCATCACGCCTATTTTAAACATGGGCGCAAATATAGAAAAATCAATTACTTATGGTCAATTCCGGGAGGCGTGCGGAGGTAGTAAACGACGCAAGGAATAATAACCGAAAAGATGAAAACCGCAGCGGTCAGGAACACGAACCAACCTTGGACCGTGATTTCTACGGGAATTACAAAACTTTTCAGGAATGCGAACACCACAATGAGCAGGAGTCCGGGAATCATGTGTGCAACCAGTTTCGTCATGCCCATAAGATAGTCTTTTTCAAGCGAGAGCGTACAGGAGAAAGATTAAAAAAAGCTCATTTAATGCCATGCACCCCCTAGATTTACTACCTTTCTATCCGAAAAATTTAACCCTATTCATGGAATTCAATATGAGCATTAAAGAATACCTCGCCGGCGCCAAACAGGCCGGTTCCGTCCAGAAGCTGATGACCCCGGGCCTCGCCGTGGAATTTATCCAGCCCTGGTACACCCCGCTTTCTACGACACCCTCTACCACAGGTATTGCTGTCGGCGGTATCGGCTCGACATTCACCGCCACGCCTGCTGGCACCACTCCCGTGATGAACGTGATGCCGGGCGTGCAGGTCCGCACAGAAACGCCCGCAGACCTCCGCTTCAACAACTTCTTCTTCCGCGAATCCGTGATTGGCGCGAAGGCCGCGCTTGAAATTGGCGACTTCGCCGGCTTCACGCAGATGCTCGCCAAGTACCCGCTCGTGGACGCCAAGGGCGAAGCACTCTTCAGCGCCGCTGAGCTGGCCAACCAGAAAAAGGCCGAGGCCAAGCTCAACAAGGCCATCGCCGAGAAGGATTTCTTCAAGAACAATGCCGCCGCGTTTGAACGCTGGAACATCGAATGGAGCGACCGCACCGCCGCCCTCCTGAACAAGGCCGGTGCCGAACTCAACCGCAGCGCCGTCATCGACTTCTTCAACGGTGTCGTGGGCGAAAAGGTTGTGCGTCAGGGCGCCCTCACCGCCGCTTGGGCAAACGACAGCGAATTCTTGGGCCAGGCCGGTTACGATGCCACCAAGATGCAGTACGCCGCCCTCTACCCCGTGAGCGAAACCAAGTACGAAGGCAAGGGTATCTCGATTACCAAGACCCAGTCCAGCTACGTGACTCCGGGTGACGAACGCCTTTCCAGCCTCCCGGTGAACGCTACCGTGTTCACTCTCGAAAACACCACCAAGGAAACTCGCGAAATCACGATCGTGCAGGTGCAGGACTGCATCGCCGGTTACATGGCCAAGAAGGATCGCCAGGGCGTTCAGGACTCCAGCTTCGTGCTCGTTCCGTCCGCTCGTTTCCCGAAGGGCGTGAAGTTCAGCAAGCAGGCTAATGATGGTCGCGAAGTCCGCGGTCTTGAATTCTACAACGAAAAGCCGCTCGCCGAAAGCGATTTCAATGGTTGCATGGGCGTGTCTGTCGCTTGGAACAAGAAGGATAACCTGAACGTTTCCGTGAAGCCGATGTTCTACCAGGATGACGCTGCCAGCGTGCTGAAGGGCGCCCTCCGCAGCGGTCGCGTTTGCGAAGCCTGGGTCAAGAACGTTTACAGCGGCCGCGAAACGATGGCCGGTGCCGTCGCCGTTACCGCCGTCTTGAAGCCGAAGCAGAAGGTTTCTTTCCAGTTCAACCTGGTGCTGGACTTCCCCGAAATCAAGCTGAACAAGCTTACTTCCGCCAAGAAGTACACCGCATTCTTCCCCGAAGCTTATGGCCGCGTGGGTGCTATCCTCGAAGAAGCCCTCGCCGCCGACAAAAACATGGACGCACGCCTCAAGGCATTCGAAGCGCTCGTTCCGAAGAAGGCCGTGGCCAAGCTCTACAAGACTGCCGCCAAGCAAGATGAATTCAAGAGCCTCGCCATCAACACGCTCAGCTTCCTCGCCGAAGCCACCGTGTGGGACAAGGACGACCGCTTCCTCGTCCGTGAATGCGCCGACTATCCGTTCTTCAACTCCCTCGACGTTTACTTCTACGGCAGCTTCAGCCTGATGGCTTTGATGCCGCGCCTCGACGGCGTGGTGATGAAGCGCTTCGGTGATGCGATTCTCGCCGTGAACGACAACCGTCGCCGTCACCACGAATACGTGAACCACCCGTTCGCTGACCTCCCGGACCCGAAACTCGAAGGCCCGCGCGCCGTGCGTGGCGCCGTGATTCACGACCTCGGAAGCCCCTTCGACGCAGAACCCGATGCCTACGACTGGCACAACGTGAAGGAATGGAAGGATCTCGCTCCGAAGTATGTTTTGATGGTTCTCCGTCATTACGTGAAGACGCAGGACAAGCAGAACTTGCAGGATTGCAAGGAAGCCGTCTACGCCGCCATGGAATACCTCGAAAAAATGGTGAACGAAGGTGAGAACTTCCCGCTCACCCACGGTACCGACGACACGTTCGACAACCTCTCCAGCCATGGCATTTCCGTATACTGCGGTAGCCTCTGGATTGCAGGCCTCCGCGCTGCAGCAAAGATTGCCGAAATCCTCGGCGACAAGGCACAGGCCGACACCTGGAACGCCAAGGCCGACGCTGCCAACAAGGAATTTGACGAAGCCCTGTGGGACGAAGCCGAAGGCTACTACCACTTCTTCGTGACTCCGATGGAAGCGAAGGACGTTGTGGCTGACAAGCTCCCGCAACTCGCCGACGCCATCAAGGAAACACTCGCGATTGACGGCACCAACGTGAAGGCCGCCCTCAAGGCCATCAACGAATGGCTGAACGCAGGCGAAATCCCCAGCGACGTGGAACTTTCCAAGAACGAACTCCGCGGCCTCAAGAAAGCATGGCTCACCGCCCAGTGCAAGGAAGCCTTTACCGCCAGCTGGAACGCAAAAATTGCAAACGACTGCGACGACGTCTTTGCCGACTCGATGCTCGCCGACACTTACCTCCGCCTGCTCGGCCTCAAGCCCATCAGCGACGAGAAGAAGGCCAAGGCCAACCTGCTCCGTGTATTCAACACGAACTACAAGGCCAACAGCCCGCTCATCGGTGCAGCAAACCTTGTTCGCAAGGACGGCTCTCCGCTGGACGAATTCAACTTCCAGGCTCACGACGTGTGGATCGGCATCCAGTACAGCATCATGTGCGCCATGATGCACCACGGCCTCGAAAAGCAGGCTGCCGACATGGGCGATTCCATGATCCGCAACCTCTACGAAGAAGCCCGCATCCCGTTCGCCGCACCGGAAGGATTCAACGGCTCCTGCCGCCTGCACCCGGAAGCTCTGGTGAAGGCCTTTGGCCTCAGCGCTACCGCCGCCGACAAGATGCACAAGGAACTCCTGAAGAAGGGCGCCCTCCTTGCCGACAGCCGCATCAGCCCGAAGCTCCCGCGCAACCTGCCCGCCTTTACAAAGGCATTCGGCAGCATCGCCAAGGCCAATAAGGTTGAAGCGAGCGCCCTGTTCATGCTGCTCCACAGCACGGCACTCAAGTACACCGCCGGCAAGTACTTCCGCCCCGGCATGGTGTTCGCATTGCTTTAATTGTGAATAGCTTCAGAGACAACACCACACGCAAACAAGGCACCACCTAAAGGTAGCCATGTTCACTAAGGCCTAAAGGCCAAGTGACCAAAGGTCGCCTACGGCCTCGATTGTTTGTTTAGTGGTTTGTCTCTTCCACATTATTACACTAGTAAGCCCCGCTTTTGCGGGGTCTTTTTATATTTGTTCATTATGTTCAAGAAGCCTAAACTTAAGACGGTAATTTTCCTGGCCATCATGGCACCCATAATGGTGCAAATCCTTGAAGAACGCTACAACCTAGATTACAGAAAGCATAAGCCTACCATATACAAGATTGACGACTCTACCACGGCATTGATTCACGAAGCGTTGGATGCGGATTCCACATATCCATTGAGAGCCCTGCTGCAAGATTCGCAAGACACGCTATCTGTCACAAAAAATGACTGCCGTTTCGAAACAGCGGGAAGCTATGGTCCAAAATACAAGCCTCTCGCATTCATCCTGTGCAAAATCGACGGTCGTGAAAAACAATTTTCCGCTACGTTCCGTCAATATCCCGACTATCAAAAAGTAACCTTCAATCTTTTTATCGAAATACCTGAGCCTCGGTACAAACTCCCCCTCGGCAAAAGAATCCTTTACTCCTTCGGCATATTCGTTCTCTTGACGTTGTTGTCATTCGTGCAAACAAAACGAAGATTCAGGAATCCGCTTGATACGCGCAGCGCAATGGATAAAGAAATCTGGGAAACCGAAGAATTCGATCGGATACTAGCAGAAGGCAAAGCAAAAAGAAAGAAGGATTAAGCCCTTACTTGAGAAAGCCCCGTTTTTTCGGAAATGAATAATATCAAAGAGGCGCCCCATATGGAGCGCCTCTTTTTTTAACATTCGTTGACTATTCGGCAATAGAATAACGCGGAATATTCGAAATTCTCAGCTGGTCGTATGCCCCCGATGTCGTCAAAGGGGCATGAAGTCCGACGCCTTCCATGCAGCAATAAGACTTGTAACCAATCATAAGCAAATTTTCGAAAAGTATACCACGATTGGCTGGAACATAACCTTGAACATGCGGAACACTGGCAACTTTCTCGCCATTCAGCCAGATGCTCATGAATCCGTCACCCCACTGACCGGCGATTAAGTTCCAACCACTATCGAGAACCGCTTCTCCACGGACAAAATAATGGATGTCAGCATGGTTCTTCTGGAAAACCAATTGGCCATCCTGATACAGGAACTGGACACGCGAACCATCGTTTCCGAGAATGGTCCTCACCGTCTTCTTGGCAAAATCGCTACCGGGGCGGAACCAGAATTCTACCGTACCCGCTTCAATGGAATCAAGCAGGTTAATGCCAAGCGGAGCAACTTCACCATCTTTCAGAGATATAGCCTTTCCACAGACACCATCCACCAATTCACCTTCCCGATAAATTGTTTCCAGTTCATCCATGTACAAAGTATTTTCATCCTTTGCAAGAGCGGGAGATTCGCATTCGCCCGAATAAGTCGAAACTTCCGGCAAGTCCGCATCTTTAAAATAACTATCCATACCCATAAAATCAAAGGTCGCCCACAAAGAAATCGAAGTATCCACATCTGCCAAAAGTGTGGAATCTTCAGGACTGGTAGCCACCGTATCTACATCAATATCAGTGGAATCGTCGTCCGAAGGGTCCTCCTCAAGGGGAATCACATTCAAAGAATCCTCCTCATCGACATTTTCCATACTATAGCGAGGAATGTTCGATATACGGAACTGGTCAAACGCACCGGAAGTTGTCATGCCTTCGTACTGGCCAGGACCTTCCATGCAGCAATACGACTTGAAACCGATTACGAGAAGGTTTTCGAAAGGTCTGTCGCGCATGGACGGCACATAACCGAGCTCGTGTTTCATACGGGCAATCATCTTGCCGTTAACCCACAAGCTCATGTAGCCGTCACCCCACTGGCCGGCAACCAAATTCCAGTCATTTTCAAACGTGACCGCGCCATTCACAAAGTAATGGATGTCGGCATGGTTCTTCTGGAAAAAGAGTTCCCCATTCTTGTAGAAGAAATGCACACGGGCACCGTCGTTACCCAAAAGGGTTCGAGCCGAAGCTTCATAGAAGTCTTCTCCCGGACGGAACCAGAATTCCACCGTTCCGGCTTTCATGGAATCAATCAGGTTGACGCCGAGCGGAGCCACTTCCCCATCCTTCAACAGGAGAGCCTTCCCGCAAACACCATCCACCAATTCGCCTTCCAAGTAAATCGTTTCCAGTTCATCGAAATAGCGGGTATTGTCGTCCATTTTCAAGGCAGGAGCCTTGCAACGCCCCTTCGAAGGAGCCGAAGAACTAACGTCAAACTTGCCTTCTTCGGCAGCGGACTCAAAATATTCCGGCACGCCCTCTGTGGCTAGCGTACGCCATAAAGTCGTATTTGAATTGTTGAAATTATCCAATGCCTGTTCCGTGCCACCCGCAGAATCATTGGAACTACAAGCAAAAAATACAAATGAGCTCAAGATGAGGCTGCAAAGAATTTTTTGTTTCATTTATTTCCTCCTTTATTCCCCTAAAATTACAGATAAATATATGTTTTTTTTCGGGGAATTATACGGAATGGAAAAAAATTGTATTTTTTACCTCATGAAACGTGCACTTATTACAGGTATTACAGGCCAAGACGGATCCTATCTAGCGGAATTTCTCTTGGGAAAAGGCTACGAAGTCTACGGACTTGTCCGCCGAAAGAGCAAGCTGGACTTCAACAACGCCGAACACCTCAAAGGCAAAGTCACCTTTATTTTCGGAGACATGACGGACTCCGCGTCCCTCATCCGAGCCATGGAAATATCCAAACCCGACGAGATTTACAACCTCGCCGCCCAGTCCTTCGTCACGACATCTTGGGAGACCCCGCTTTCTACAGCCGATATCAACGCCATCGGAGTGACCAAACTTTTAGAAGCCGTCAGGCTCTGCAAGCCCGATACCCGCGTGTACCAAGCTAGCACCAGCGAAATGTTCGGCAAGGTGCAAGCCATCCCGCAAAACGAAGATACTCCTTTCTACCCGCGCAGCCCTTACGGAGTGTCCAAACTTTACGGCCACTGGATTGCCAAGAACTACCGCGAAAGCTACGGTATGTTCGCCTGTTCAGGCATCTTGTTCAACCATGAATCGGAACGCCGTGGCGCCGAATTCGTGACCCGCAAAATCACGATTGCCGTTGCCAAGATCAAGGCCGGCAAGCAGGATGTGCTGGAACTCGGCAACATGGACGCTAGTCGCGACTGGGGCCACAGCGCCGACTACGTTCGCGCCATGTGGCTCATGTTGCAACAAGACAAGGCCGACGACTTCGTCATCGCCACGGGCAAGACGCACAAAGTTCGCGAATTTGTCTACCTTGCATTCAAGGCCGCCGGCATGGAAATTGAATTCCACGGCGAAGGAGAAAAGGAATACGCGACCCTCAAGGGTACGGACAAGGTTGTCGTAAGGGTAAATCCGCAATTCTTCCGCCCTGCCGAAGTCGATTTGCTCATCGGTGACGCCAGCAAGGCAAAGAAAGTCCTTGGCTGGGAACCCGAAATCAGCTACGAGCAGCTGGTACAGCGCATGGTCGAAAGCGACATGAAACTCCTCGCCGAAGGCAAGATTTAATGAAAACTCTAGTCATCGGGGCAAGCGGTTTTGTCGGTGGCTACCTGGTAAGGGAACTAGAAGCCGCAGGGCACAAGGTGACCGCAGTCGACATCCCGGAAGTGAACCTCCTGGACCGCGAAGGCGTCGATTCCCTCCTGGAAAAGACACAGCCCGATTACGTGGTCAATCTCGCAGCCATCAGTTCGGTCGGAGCCTCCTGGAAAGACCCGGTATCAACGATACAGGTCAACGTCGTCGGCACCATCAACTTGCTCGACGCCATCGTCAAGCATGCACCGCAGGCGAAGACGCTCCTTATCGGAAGCGCCGAGGAATACGCGCAGACCGCCGAAATGAACGTCGCCCTCAGCGAAACCAGCGAACGCGAGGCCAGCAGCCCTTACGGTATCTCTAAAATCGCACAGGAAAACTTCGCAGAGCTCTACCGTAAAAAGTACGGAATGAAAATCGTGTGCACGCGCTCTTTCAACCATACAGGCGTCGGGCAGAAAATTACATTCGCACTCCCTAGCTTCGTGAAGCAGATTGCCGATATCGAAAAAAGCGGGCAGTCCGGCACCATCAAGGTCGGGAACCTCAGCGCCTGGCGGGATTTCTCGGACGTGCGCGACGTGGTGCACGTTTACCGCATGCTGCTGGAAAACAAAACGGAATACGATGTTTACAACGTCGGTTCTGGGATCGCACACAAGGTCGGCGACCTCTTGGATACCATCATCGGTTTTGCCACCGTCAAGATTGAAGCTATCCAGGATCCCGAAAAAATACGCCCTGTCGACATTCCCTACCAGTGCTGCGACAACTCGCGCATCGTGAAATACGGCTACTGGAAGGGCACAAGAATCGAAGAAACTCTTAAATGGATGTTCGACCATGAAATCGACTCCCAAAATTGCAATTGACGCCCGCATGGTGAGCCGGTCCGGAATCGGCACCTGCATCCAGCATTGGCTCAGGGATGTGGGCTACAGCACAGCACTTGGCGACCCGAAAGACCTTGAAGAATACAAGGATTCCGTTCCCGCTCAGATTCCCTTTATCAGCGGCATCTACGGGTACAAAGAACAACTGAAGTTCCCATACGGCAAACTGCGCAAGGCAAAGCCCGACATTCTGCACATTCCGCACTGCAACGTGCCGCTGTTCTACCGCGGCAAGATGATGGTGACCATCCATGACCTCACCCATCTAGTCTACCCGGAATTCCTGCCATCCAAGATTGTCCACCTGTATTTCAAGTTCATTTTCTGGTTCGTCTGCAAACGCGCGAATCACATCATGACCGATTCCGAAAGCACAAAGAACGACCTGATCCGTTTTTACAAGGCGGATGCAAGCAAGATGACGGTCGTCCCGCTGGGCGTTGGCAAGGAATTTGTCCGTAAGAGCCGCGAAGAAGTGGACTACCTTTACGAAAAGTACAACATTCCCCGCGACAAGAAAATCCTGCTTTACGTCGGGAACCTGCTCCCCCACAAGAACTTAAACAAGCTCCTGGAAGGATTCGCCCAAATGAAGGGAAAAGAAGATTGCAGGCTCGTACTTGTCGGTAAGGCATTCGAAGGCCGCACACGTAACACCCGTGAAAAGGACCTGGGAATCGAAGGACTCACCATCCACGCCGGCATGGTCAGCCAGGAAGACCTCGTAAACTTCTACAATTTGGCAGACCTGTTCGTGCTCCCCTCGCTTTACGAGGGATTCGGGCTCCCGGTACTCGAAGCGTTCGCCTGCGGCACGCCTGTGGCCTGCTCCAACGTGTCGTCGCTTCCCGAGGTCGGCGGAGATGTCGCCACGTATTTCGACCCGAAGGATCCGGAAAGCATAGCTCGCACCCTTGAACTTTCCATTGACGCCAAGGGCAAGCACGATGCCGAAATCAATGCCTGGGTGAACCGATTCACTTGGGAAAACAGCGCAAAACAAATCAGGGAAATTGCTGCCGAAGTCGCGGCAAAGTAAGGTGCAGAGTGGATCAGGGCAAAGCAAAGAAATTTCTCCTGAACCTGTTGAAGGTCGTCGTAAGTTTCGGCGGACTTGCCTATATTTTCTATAAAGTTCCCCTTTCCGAAGTTTGTGGGCACTGGACATCAACCGCACTCCCATGGATTGGGCTCATCCTCGCCTGCACCGTGTTCAGCATGGCCATTCAGGCTAACCGCTGGCGCGGACTATTGCTCGACGAAGGCAAGAAAATCAAATTTCGCACATTCTACGCCTATATAGCCCTCGGCTACTTTTTCAACAACTTACTCCCGAGCGGATTCGGCGGCGATGCCGTCAAGACAATCGCCTTCGGCAAACGATTCGGAAACATGGCAAATTCCGTTGCTGCAGTCGCCATTTCGCGCGTGATGGGGCTCCTCGCCATGTTCCTCTGCTTTTTCGCGATGCTCCCCTTCGTAATTTCGCGCTACCAAATTCCCGCCATGTACACAGGGGCCGTCTGCGCCGTAGCGATACTCTCTGTATTCATCATTGTCGGCGGCCTGTTTTCAGACAAGATCAAACTCCCCGCAGGCATTGCAAATAAGGTGCCGTTCCTGCTCAAGCTGCAGGACGCCTTCTCCATTTACCGCGGGTACAAGAAAGCATTCCTGCTTTCGGGTCTCGATTCCATCTGGTTGCAGATTTCGTCCATCGCCATCCACTATGCCTATTTCCAGGCCGTGGGCGTCCCCGTGGACCTAGCGACAATCACCGTATTCATGACCATCACCATAACGGTTTCGATGCTGCCGATTTCGATCAACGGCATCGGTATTCGTGAGGGTGTGAATGTGAGTCTATTTACAGGACTGCTCGGAATCCCCGCAGACACCGTACTTGCAGCAGCCCTCATCGGGTATATCCCCATGCTGTTCCAGGCCGCACAAGGCGCTGTGGTGATGGCAGTAGGCAGTAGGCAGTAGGAAGTTACTGTCTACTTCCTACTCACTCTCACTATCCCCAGACTTCTTCCTTGAGTTCGCGGCCCCACATGGCCTTGATAACATCGTCCACATTCTTGCCCTCAAAGAGGAGCGCATGGACGGCATTCACGATAGGCATCTCGACACCGAGCTTGTCGGCAAGCGCCTTGGTGCTCTTGCAGGTAGGCACGCCTTCGGCCACCATCTTCATGCCGGCGAGGACCTGGTCAATCGTTTCGCCCTTACCAATATGTTCGCCCACATAGCGGTTACGGCTATGCTGCGAAAGGCAAGTCACGATAAGGTCGCCCATACCCGCAAGCCCTGCAAACGTTTCGGGCTTGGCGCCAAGCGCCTTGCCCAGGCGGCACATTTCCGCCTGGCCGCGGGTAAGAATCGCCGCGCGGGAATTATCGCCAATCTTGTACTTGCCACTCGCCTCGAGACCATAGAGTACACCGGAAGCAATGGCAATCACGTTCTTCACAGAACCGCAGAGTTCCACACCGATAATGTCTGTGGAGCTATAAACACGCAGGTAAGAGCAGCTCATCACCTTCTGTACGAGCTTGGCGGATTCCTCGTTCACACAGGCGGCTACAATCGCCGTGAGAATGTGGCGGCTGACTTCTTCGGCATGCGAAGGTCCGCTGAAAGCGACCATCTTGTCGTCGGTGAGCCACGGAACGTTTTCGAGCAGCACCTCGCTCATCAGCTGGTTCGTACCTTCGAGGATACCCTTGGTCGCGCAGACAACGATAGGTTCCTTGCCCTTCGCCGGAGTCCACTTGCCCAAATTCTTGGCAACACCGCCCATGAACTGGGACGGCACCACGATAAGCACCATGTCGCAGCCTTCGAGAGCGGCACTCATGTCGGTCGTATACTTGAAATCCGCCGGGAAAATAACACCAGGGAGTTTATCCTTATACTGATGTTCCGTGGAAAGCAAATCCACTTCGGCCTGCGAGTTCGTCCAGAAGGAGACATCGCACTTATTCTCATAAACCACCTGACCAAGAGTCAGGCCCCATCCACCAGTTCCAAGTACAGTTACTTTCATAATATCGTTCCTAATAAAAAGCTGTGAGCGCGGTCGCCTTCGGCTCCCTTTGAGGTTTGAGGACGCTTCGCTTTGAGGTTTCATAATCGCGCCCTTGGCGCCGAACTAAAACTCATACCTCACAGGGCGAAGCCCGACCTCGTTGCTCAAAGCACCGCAGGTGCGACCTTTTATAACAATCTACAATATTTACACCTTCGGGGTTTTCCTTTTGCTGCCAAATCCGTTCTCGGTACCGTTCAAAAGGCGCTTGATGTTGGATTTATGCTTCACAATCACGAAAACAGCCACAAGAAGGCAGGTAATCCAAAGGCCCTCGTTGAATTTTTCCGGCGGGAACGGCATTTCGAAATAGCCGAGCGTCGAAATGATGGCGAGAGCCAAGCAGGCGCCGATACTCCCGACCGAAACGTATTTCGTAGCAACGGTCAACACGACCCACACGCCGAAACTTGCAAGCGCCGTTATCGGGCAAAGCGCAAGGAACACGCCGAGCGCGGCAAGCACGCCCTTGCCTCCACGGAAACCGGCAAAGCAAGTAAAGCTATGGCCGAGAATCACGAGGAGCCCCGCCACAAGCGGAATCCAATGCGAGTAATCCGCACCGCCTGCCGCCACCTGCATTTCGCACAACTTCATGGCAATCCAGGGGCCCAGGAAACCCTTGAGCAAATCCATGAACACCACAGGAAGCGCAGGTTTCCAGCCCAACACGCGGAACGTATTGGTAAGCCCCGCATTCTTGGAGCCGTAGTCTCTAATGTCGAACGCGCGGCCTTTTGCGAGTTTTGCTATCCAGATCGCGCTGGGGATCGACCCCAGCAAGTACGCTATTGGAAGACTCAGTAAACTGTGCAAGTTCTTCATCCTTTCTGAGGGTTAACTTCTGGTCGAAATTCAAGCGGAGGGGAGCGCCCTGCAGCTGGAATTCCTCATAAAACTTCTTGAGCAAGTAACGCTTGTACGACTCGTCCACAAGTTCCGGGGTACGAGTTTCGATGGCAATCACAGGCGGCTCCACCATAATCTGGCAGGCGCGAGTCAGCGCAACCACACGGGCATTGTGGCTTGGGGGAGCCTTTTCTTGCAAGAAATTCGCAAAACTTTCGGCAACGCGGTCACGGCCCAGCACGCGGCGGCAGTTGGCATAGACCGTCTGGATGGCTTGCACCACACGATTCACGCGCTGGCCTTCCTTGGCGCTGATCGAAATGATGGGGACGTATTCGAGCATCGGTTCGCGCTCAAGGAAATCCTTCACCATGTGGTCGAAGGACTTGTCGTTCTTGTTCGGGAGGATGTCCCACTTGTTCAAGACGACCACGAGCCCCTTGCCGGCCTTGCGGATTTCGGTAATGATGCGGTAGTCCTGGATTTCCATGCCACGGGTGCAATCTACCATCAGCACGGACACGTCGGAACGGCGGATGCTTTCAAGCGTGCGCATGTTGCTGAACGTTTCCACTTCGTCTTCGACCTTGGCCTTCTTGCGGAGCCCGGCCGTATCGGTCACCACGAACTTCTGCCCGTCCACCACGAAATCGCAGTCGATGGAGTCACGGGTTGTCCCGGGGATGTCGGAAACCACAGCGCGTTCCTCGCGCATGAGGCAATTCAGCAGAGTGCTCTTGCCAGCATTCGGGCGGCCAAGGATGGCAAAGCGGATGGGGCGTTCTTCGCGGCGTTCACCCAGCACGGGCGTCGGCAGCACGGCGATGACCTCGTCCAAAAGACTCAGGCAGGCGTAACCCGTCAGCGCACTGATAGTGCGAGGCTGACCAAAGCCGAGTTTGAGGAATTCATAGCTTTCCTGGCGGTCGCGCTGGTTTTCGCTCTTGTTCGCGACCAGGATGACCTTCTTGTCGAGCTTGCGGACAAGGCGGGCGAACTGCTGGTCGAGCTTGGTGATGCCCACGCGGACATCCACCATGAAAAGCACCAGGTCCGATTCGTTCACGGCATTAAAAATCTGCTTACGGACACTATCCGCAAGGACGTCGATGGAATCGTCCGGCAGGAATCCGCCGGTATCCACGACAACAAACTCATGGCCCTTGTAGTTCGCATTCTGGTAATGGCGGTCGCGGGTCACACCGTCGCGGTCGCTCACCACGGCGGCCCTGCGGCCAAGGATGCGGTTAAACAAGGAGGACTTCCCTACATTCGGACGTCCGATAATGCAAACTACGGGTAATTTCATCGCCCCCAAATATAGAAATTGTGGCTAGTGGTTGGTAGTGAGTAGGGCATAGCCCGTTGGTGGTTAGGGAATAACCCCATTTATTTATCACCATACCCTCTTCTACCCAGAATAATATATCTTTGTAATGTATTTATTTAGAGTTTTTCCCCAGGTGGGAAAGACATAGTGAGGATATATTGGCTTCCATAAACGGAAAGACTGAAACGCTTTGCATCTTCGGGCACCCGGTCGCTCACAGCAAGTCCCCGCTCATGCATAACGCCCTGTTCAAGGAACTCGGCATCAATGCGACTTATTTACCCTATGCCCCCGAACCAGAAAATTTCGCAGACGCCATAAAAGGCTTCCGCGCCATGAAGTTTCGCGGTGCAAATGTCACCATACCGTACAAGACACAATTTATCGATGCTGAGACGGGTGAGCCTCGACTCATCGACGAACTCTCCCCGATTAGTCGCTTCACGGGCAGCGTGAACACACTCTACTGGAAAGACGGCATTGTCGGTGGCACCCTTTGCGGAACGACAACCGACCCATACGGCTGCATCCGGAACTTGGAAGAACACGGCGTAGACCCAAGCAACACGACCGTTGCCCTGCTCGGGAACGGCGGGGCCGCCAAAGCCATCGCTTACACACTCGTAGAACAGCATAACAAGCTCACCATCGTCTGCCGCAGCAGAGAAAAAGGCGAAGCACTGGCCAACGGATTAGGCGAAGGAGTCCAAGTCGTCACCTTCTCCGAATTTGCCGACGTGTCCGCCAACAACAAGATTATTATCAACGCGACATCGGTGGGCATGAGCCCGAACGACAACGAAAGCCCACTCCCAGCAGAATGCCTGCACAGCGATCAGGTGGTCTGCGACATCGTCTACACGCCTCCGCGCACAAAACTTTTGCAAATGGCCGAGACCAAGGGATGCAAGGTTGTCACCGGCGAGGGCATGCTGGTCCACCAGGGTCTCGAAAGTTTCAAAAAATGGTTTCCCGCAGAGACCGCAAACCAAACAACAAGTTTCCTCGTGAACATCATGCGCAAGGGATTACAGGATTAAGATGAAAAAGCATTTATTCTTCACCGGATTCATGGCCAGCGGCAAGAGCCGTACCGGCCGATCCCTGGCCGAACGTCTGGGTCGCCCGTTTATCGACACGGACAACGTCATTGTGGAACGCGCAGGAAAGTCCATCAACGAAATTTTTGAACAAGACGGCGAAGCCGCATTCCGCAAACTGGAGCACGATGTTATCGCCGAGATTGTCGAAAGCAACAATCCGCACGTGATATCCCTTGGTGGCGGAGCACTCACACAACCCGAAAACCTCAAGATTATCCGCGAAAACGGCACAATCATTCGCCTGTGGGCCAAGCCCGAAGTCCTTTCGGAACGCATCGGACGCAAGAACACCCGCCCGCTGCTCGCGAACCTGGGCGACGAGGAACGCCTTGCCAAAATCAAGGTGATGCTCAAGGAAAGAGAAAAGAACTACGCCTGTGCGGACTTCAGCGTTGAAAGTTCCAACGACAGCAGCGAAGGGCTTGTCATTGAGCATATCCTGCACATGCTGCGCTTCTGGGAGAACCACGCACTGGATGTCTACCCCAGCGAAGGCGGGCGTTACCCCATCTTCATCGGCAAGAACATCATCCCCGCGGCAGGCGCCATGCTGGAAGGCCTCCAGCTTTCGGACGAATACGAGTTCCTCATCTGCACGGACACTTCTATCGCGAAGGCCCAGCACCAGAAGCTCGCCGAATTGCGCGGGCAAGCCAGGCACTGCCCCATTTTCAAGTTCCAAGCCGGCGAACGCAACAAGACCTTGCACAACCTGAATCAACTGTTCAGTTTTATGCTGCACAGGGGCTACACACGCAAGAGTTGCCTTTTGCAAATGAGCGGTGGCGTCGTGGGCGACATGGCCGGTTTCGGTGCCGCTACCTACCAGCGCGGCATCCCGTTCATCCAATTCCCGACAACGCTCCTTTCGATGGTCGACAGTTCCGTGGGCGGTAAAGTTGCCGTGAACCACCCCGAAGGCAAGAACATGATCGGGGCATTCTACCAGCCCAAAGCCGTTGTCTGCGATATTGCCGTCTTGAGCACGCTGCCCGAAAACGAATATTTGGCCGGCCTTGCCGAAATTGTCAAGTACGGCGTGATTTATGACGAAGATTTCTTTGCCTACATGGAAAATAACGTAGACCAGATAAAGGCTCACGATTTCGAAACGCTCAAGCACCTGATTTTCCGCAGCTGCCAAATCAAGGCAGAAGTCGTCGGCATCGACGAAAAGGAAAACGGGCTGAGAGCCATCCTGAATTACGGCCACACCTTCGGCCACGCTATCGAAAAGCTGACCCACTACGAAAAGTTCAGCCACGGCATCGCCGTCAGCCTCGGCATGCGCGTTGCGGCAAGGGCCGCCGTATTGCTGGGCAAGTTGGACAGCGCCGCCGAAGCAAGGCAAAACGCCCTTTTGGACGCTCTTGGATTCCCGAAACAATTCGCTATCGATACCGAAGCCGCATGGGAAGCCATGTCCATCGATAAAAAAGCCTCCAAGGGCAAACGAGTTTATATTTTACCCACAAAAATTGGGACCGTCGAAAAGGTGGTCAACATCGACAAAGCGATTGTCGAAAAATCCTGGAAAGCAATCCAGGGGAGCTGCAGTGTATGAGTATTTTAGTCACAGGCGGAACAGGAGCCCTCGGCTTCCACATATTGTCCAGCCTAAATGGAACATGCGAACTTTTTAGCTTCAGCGACGAACAGCCGCAACCTTGGCAGAAAGTCGACGGAGTAGAATACCTTACGGGCAATCTACTCAACTTCAAGGAAGTCTTGGAGATGATGCAGGCGGTACAGCCCACGCACATCTACCATCTGGCAAGCCAATCCTCCGTGGGGCTCAGCTACAAGAAGCCTTACGAAACATTAAACATCAACCTGCTCGGCACGCAAACGCTCCTGGAAGCCGCCCGACAAGTCGTCCCCAGAGCCAAAATCATGCTCTTGAGCAGTAGCGAAATTTATGGCCGGACAGAGCAACAGTTAACTTATCTGCACAAGGAAACCGACCTACCCAATCCGCTAACGCCCTACGCGACATCGAAGGCCTGCATGGAACTGCTCGGCAACCAGTTCCGCAACGCCCACGGGCTCCACATCGTATTCGTGCGTCCGTTCCACTTCACAGGGCCGCACCATAGCCGCCGTTTTGCCATTCCCTCCATTACCTACCAGCTCGTAAAAATCAAGTATTACGGAGCCGAGCCGGTCGTGTACAGTGGCAGCCTCGACATCAGCCGCGATGTGGTAGACGTGCGCGACGTAGCCCGCGGAATGATCCAGATCCTGGACACGGCTCCTTCCGGAGAAGTGTACAACATCTGTTGCGGAAAATCGTACACATTCCGCGAACTCGTCGAAATGCTGGTGGACATCGCCGGTGTCAGCGTCGATTTCCGGTTCGACCCGATTTTTGAGCGCACCAACGATATTCCTCTGCTGATTGGAGACCCGACAAAGATAATGAGCATCGGCTGGAAGCCCATGATAACCATAGAGGACAGCCTGACCGACCTGTTCAACGAAATGGTCGTACGCCGCCGCACAGAGCTCAAAATGGGCTACGGCAAAGACCTGCGCCTCTAAATAAACGACAAATAACAATGTGAGCGGATAAGCAACATTTTTTATCCGTTCACTTTTTTTATTTTTGTAGATGATGAGGTTCTTTGGAAAACGGTTTTCAATTCTCCTGGCAATAGCGTTTGCCCAGGCATGTTTTGCCGTGGACGTTACCGCCCCTACAGGGCAGCCCAGGCCGACATCTACCGAAGATTTCATGCCCCACCCCAATTCGACCGAAGATTTCAACGAAACATGGTCGTACCAGTTCGTCTTTGACAACGGTACCCGCGCCTTCGTCAATTACACGCTTATGGTCGTCCCCGGTTCGGGGAGAAAGATCGGCTGCGACATGACATTCTGGAACTTCAAGGGAAAAACCTACACCATCGGCAGGCAGTACCCCCCAGAAAGGCTCAAGGCTGACAAAGCGACCTCGACCATCGACATCAAGGGCGAATACCTGATGCAGAACAAACCGGGTAAAGGCCACCGAGTTTTCTTCAGCGCCGACAAGAACGGGAAATACCTACTCGACGTCACCTTCGAATCCGCAGAACCTGGCATGGTGATGGGGAACGGAATCTGGAAAATCGGCAGCGAAAAGTTCGGGCAATACATTCACATCCCTTACGGGCGTTTTTCCGGCAAGATTGCTTACAACGATGACACCCTGAACGTAAAAGGCTATGCCTACATGGACCAGACCTGGCAAACCGTACAGGCAACGAAAATTGTAAAGCGTACCATAAACTTCAATGGAAATACCAGTTCCCCGCTATACGCCGGGCGCATCAGCATCACTCCCGATGGCAAGACATTCGGATACGCCCTCCAAAAAGACGGCGGCAAAACGAGAACGCTGACTGTAAAGTCCATTACCGACAACGGGAAAGAATATACCGGCGAGAAATTCCCCAAGGGCGACATCCAGTTTTCGTGGAACGAAAGCGCGGAAACCTTCGGATTCCCCGCAACCAAGACTTACCAAAAAGCAAGCATTCTGGACAAGGTCGAGGGATGGCTTGCCAAGAAGGCTTTCAAGATTGCCGCCGGTGAAATTCTATTCTATCGCGGCAAAAGCACAGCGACCAACGGCAAGACCGTAGACTGGTGCGTAACGGGAGGCAAGGACTGATGACGAAGTTTAGACCGTGCATAGACCTCCACGACGGCAAGGTAAAGCAGATTGTGGGCAGTTCGCTTTCCGATAATGGAAGCGGCCTCAAGACGAATTTCGAGACAGACATGTCTGCGGCAGCATTTGCAGAGATGTACAAACGCGACGGGGTCAAAGGCGGGCACGTCATCATGCTCGGCAAAGGCAACGAAGCGGCAGCCAAGGCAGCCCTTGCAGCCTACGAAGGTGGGCTCCAAGTCGGGGGCGGCATCACCGCCGTCAACGCAAAGGAATACCTCGACGCCGGAGCAAGCCATGTCATCGTCACGAGCTGGATTTTCCCGAACGGCGAACTGGACATCGAACGGCTGCGCCTGCTGACAAACACCATCGGCAAATCGCGGCTCGTGCTGGACTTGAGCTGCAAAAGCACATCCCGCGGAGAAAGCCCCAGCTGGAACGTTGCCATTAACCGCTGGCAGACGCTCACGGATGTCAAGATTTCGGAGCAGACGCTCCAAAGCCTCTCCGGATTTTGCGATGAATTTTTAATCCACGCCGCTGACGTGGAAGGCAAGCAGCAGGGAATGGACGATGAACTCATCCGATTCCTGGCCGAGTACAGCCCCATCCCGGTCACCTACGCCGGTGGAGCCAAGAACCTCGACGACCTGAAACACTGCAAAGAAATTTCAAAAGACAAAGTAGACCTCACCATCGGAAGCGCCCTGGATATTTTCGGTGGAAAAGGAGTCAAGTATGACGACTGTATTGCGTTCAACAAAGGTCAACGCTAAGACCGACGTGGTGGACACGCGCCCGCCTATATTCGGCAGGACGGTCACCAGCACGTTCCGCAAGTACTGGGGAATGAAGCACAAGCCCCCCGGAAATATCCGCACTTGCTGGATTCCGCCTATCGTGTTCGGCACCTGCATCCTGAACATCCCGAAGCTGCTCAAGCTGCGCTGGTACATGAACAAGGAACGCAAGAAACGCGACCCCGACGATGTGAGCGTCATCTTCTATAGCGATTTGCTCGACGAAACGAATGGCATCGCGAACAACCTGCGCCATATCATCCCCTACATGCGCGCCCACGGCATGAAGGCTGGCCTCGCCGGCATTGCCTTCAACACAAGGCCCTGTGGCGTTGTCGAAAACGGCTACTGTTTTTTGCTGCCGCGCATTTTCAGCATGGAACTTCTCGGCTATGCGAACAGCGAACTCGACATCATGCGCATCGGTCCCGTACTTAGGCTCCTGAAGCGCTACCCGGTCGACATCATCGAACTCGAGACTCCGAGCCCTGGAGCCTGGCTGGTTCGCTTCTGTGCATTCTTTGCCGGAGTGAAGGTGCTCAGCCACTACCGCACCGACGTGCCCACCTACACGAAAACCCTCGTGAAGGCAAAGTGGATGCACGTGTACGTCCTTTGGCTCATGCGCATTTTCTACGCGATGTCCCGCCCGGTCATCAGCCCCTGCGACGACTACGTGGAAATTCTCAAGAAGCAACTGAAGGTCCCGGCAGACAAAATCGTGATGCTTCCCCGTGGGCTTCCGCTCGACCAGTTCAACCCGAGCTGGGCAGGCAAAGGCACCTGGGAACGCTTCGGCGAGAAAAAGGCCGTGCGCTTCTTGTTCTGCGGACGCATTTCCAAGGAAAAGAACATTCCCTTCTTGAACGAAGTGTGGAAGGAGTTCGCCAAGCGCCACGACGACGTGCAGCTCATGTTCGTGGGCTACGGTTGGTACCTCGAAGAACTCAAGGTTATCTACAAGGACAATCCGGAAGTCCTGTTTGCCGGAGAACAGGGCGGCGAAACGCTCGCCGGTCTCTATGCCGATGCAGACTTCCTCGTATTCCCGAGCACCACGGACACCTTCGGTAACGTAGTCGTTGAAGCGATGGCCAGTGGCACTCCCGCCGTGGTTAGCGACTTCGGCGGCCCCAAGAGCATCGTCAAGGAAGAATCCTGCGGATTCATCCGTCCGCTGGAACAAGACGCTTGGCTCGAAGCTCTCGAAAAATGCTACGACCTCAAGAAGAACCACTCGGACGAATACGAAGCCATGAGCAAGCGCGTGTTTGACAAGAGCCGCATCTACACTCTCGAAAATGCAGCCAAGGCTCAGTTCAAGTACTTCCGCCAGCTCAAGAAGGAAGCCTACGGCATCTAAGGTTTCAAAGGCAGCCCCGGAAGAAGCCCTCCGCACCTGGTTCAGGAAAAACGCGACAGGGCTTCCTTGGCGCAATGCCGATTTAGATTCTAAACGTGACCCTTATGCTGTCTGGATCAGCGAAACCATGCTGCAACAGACGCAGGTCTCCACCGTACGAGATTATTTTGTCCGTTGGATGGAGCGTTTCCCGACAGTTGAAAAACTGGCCAAGGCCGACGAAGCCGAAGTGTTCCGCTACTGGCAAGGGTTGGGCTATTACAGCCGCGCCAGGAATATTCTCAAGACAGCGAAACTCATCGCGAGCGCCGGGGGCAAATTTCCCGAAACGCGCAAGGGGCTCGAAGCCCTTCCCGGAATCGGCGCATACACAGCAGGAGCAATTCTTAGCCTTGCATTCCACAAGCGCGAAGCCATCCTGGACGGGAACTTGGTCAGGATTTTCAGCAGACTATACGAACTCGCCTTCTTGCCCACGGGCAAGAAAGAAAGCGAAACGTACTGGGACTATGCAAAAAAATGGGCAGACGCGCCCAAGGGCTACATGCACAACGAAGCCCTCATGGAGCTAGGACGCACCACCTGCAAACCACGGAACCCGCTATGCGCATCGTGCCCGCTCGCTGGGGCGTGCCAGTCCTTCAAGGATGGCCGAATTTCGGAATTTCCGCCCACAAAAAAACACACGCAGAAGGACTGGCACGGCACGGTGCTTGTCGTAGAAAGCACCGACGGCAAGATTCTTGCCGTAAACGGCGGGCAAGCTTTCCTCGAAGGGCAGCTTTCTCTCCCCCATTTTGAAAGTGCCAAAACAGCGACCGCAGGCCTCCCGGCCAAGGCAGAGGACTACATCAACGCGGACGACGTCGAAAGCGTCTCTGATTGCGGAAACTTCCGTCATAACATCACCATTCATAAAATTGAATGTAACGTGCTGCATGTCAAGCTGAAAAAATCCAGCAAGTCCCGCACGCTTCCCGGCACGTATTCTTGGGTTCCCAAAGCCAAAGCTTCAGAAACGTTTGCAAACAGTTTCAGCTTAAAAGCACTAGAACGTCTTGCGGACCGTGCAGACAAAGCGTAACCGGTCATAACTCCCGTTCGGAGTTTGCAGCACTTCGTCGGAAAGGACATGCAGCAATGTCCCAGTCAAGAAAATTCCGTACTTCGGGAATTGCTGTTCAAAGGTTGCGTCCCAATACCAGTCACCCTTGATGACCATCGGATTCGGCGAACGTAAGTTCCAACGCGCATCGCTGCGATAGCGCAAGGAATGAGCTATGCGGAAAGATCCGTTTAAGAGCCAATCCCCTTCGAATGCGGCATAATATTCAACCGGAGAAACTTCGAATTCACGGCTCGGGCCCCAGATGTGTTCATAGCCGCCAAGCGCCGTAAAGCTGAACATCTTGCCATAATCAAAGCCCAGCCACACTTCGCCCGAAAGGCCCTGGATCCATTCCTCGATCCGAGCAACATCTCCATACCTGTAAGTCAGCATCTTGTCTTCGACAAACCCCGTCGTATCGAACGTTTCCGCTCCATATTCAATCCAGCCAGCGACGCGCGCCCCCAAGCGGAACAGCGACAGGGAATCTTCGGCTCGCACGTACAGCTCATGCATCTGCATATTGCCATCGGCTGCGAGGCTTATCGTATCCCCATCAAAATATTCTTCCGTATCGGCAATCGGATTTAGGCGCGTCCCGGCAACATTCTTTTCGCCAAGAATCAATCCCAGACGAGGCATGGGACCAACCTTGAACTCCACGCTATCTTGCAAAAGCCAATCGCGATTGTTCACACCAAAAGTCGCATCCAAAGACAAGGCCTTTAACGGGGTCAGGCGTAATTGGGCAAAGGGCCACACAACAACGTCGTCTTCCAATCCGGTATAAACCGTTCCCTCGTCTTCCACGGTACGGAATTGCAAACCGGCACCGAACCAAAGCAAGCCATCCCTACAAAGTTCGCCACAATGGTAGTAGGCCGACCCGTTCCATTCCGTGCGGGTTCCCGATTCTTTTTTCTTGAAATTCTGGTATTCAGCATTCTCGTAAGCAAGCGTGAGCGAAAGGTCCCAGAAATCCGCACGCACTTCCACCCTGGGAGAATAATGCACCGGAATCCACCGGGAACTTTCTCCGAACAGCCAGACATATTCTTCGCCCGCCAGCACCGAAGCATTTACGCCATGGCCGGTATAGCCCAGCCCACCGTATGCCGTGCTGAACATGGGCCAATTTTCACCAAACCACGAAAAATCACCATCCACCTGATTTCTACGGACGCCCTTACTATTGTCGGAATAATGGTCCACCTGGAACAGGCGTGCCGTAGCCCACAGGCCCATAAACGCAGGAGAACGGAAACCACCTTCCAAAATCGGATTTCTGTTGTCCGGCCGCTGATCCTTGTCATAAAGAGGATCCTGGTAAATCATGTCGCCCAGTTCGTTGCCGGTGCGCAGCCACATCGACGGTTCCCGCGGAGTCCAGCTCGGAGTTCCGGAAAGGCGGTTGAGCAGCAAGCGCATCCTCAACTTTTCAGGGGTCCAGAGTTCACTTTCGGAATGAATACCGCCCGCACCGTTTTCACGGTCAAAGCTAAACGTCGGCGAACCGACCAAGAATGTACCGTCATCGCGAGTGACGGCATCCATGCCCTCGGTTTCGGGCTCAATCAAAGCAAACGCAGGCAATGCCGCAAGAACAACGGAAGCGAAAACTTTATGCAAGGACGTCGTAGACATTACCACAACCTCCATTCAGCATAAAAACCGGCCGACAGCATATTGGAGCGCTTCGGCAACGTCCAAAGTTCTTCCCAAAGAACGTCCAGGCCAACACGGACGCGGTCATATTTCAAGAACGGAACATTCAAATGGACAAAATAGCCGAACTCAGTTTCGTTATCGACAAGCGTTCCACCCGGCCGGTCGTACTCCTTGTCGTCACCGCCATCGGCGCGGGTCCAGTTGCACGTGAATCCGCCACCAAACATGACAGGGCCAAGCTGGGGGCCATGCCAATCAAGGCCGAGGCGGCCCATCGCCTGATGGACACCGGGATACGGGACTTCTTTTATACGACTTTTGAAATACGTATAATCGAAATGCAAAATCCCATCAAAATTTTCCCAATAGGAATAACGGAGCCCCATGCCCACATAAACGGAGTTCTCCACAACATCCAAAAGATCGCCCCAAGGATAAATCTCGCCACCCTGAACCGATACGGCCACATGGGAGAAAGCAATGTCGGACGGAGATGCAACAGAATCCTGCGCAGGAGTTTCCGCGGCAAAGCTGCACGCAACAGAAACAAGCGCAACAGCCAAAGTCCTCGACAAAGCCTTCACGAAATCCATCAGCCCTCCCCGACCTTTTCAAGCGCTTGAGCAAAGAACCCATCGAAACGGGCATCTTTCTTTCCGGGGAGTACCGGCTCGCCCGCCTTCGCAAATTCGGGATGTCCCTTGAGGAATTTCGAGATAACCTGAGTCGTTTCCATAGGATCCGGGCTGCACGTAGCATACACGAGGCGGCCACCGGGTTTCAAGAAACGGGCGGCACTTTCCAAAATGCGGAGTTGCAAACTGGCCAATTCCTTGAGCGATTCCTGCGTAAGGCGATACACCGATTCCGGACGCCGCGCGACAACGCCCATGTTGCTACAAGGAACGTCGAGAAGGATACGGTCAAATAGGTATGAGCTGTGAGGTCGGTCGCCTTCGGCTCCCTTTGAGGTATGAGGAACGAAAGAAGGCGAGATGGCATCAGCGCAATCAATTTTGACATTTGTAAGGCCGAGGCGGTCCATCAGGTCCTTCATCTTTTCGAGGCGATGTTCCGAGGGATCGGTCGCAAGGATGTTGAGCGAAGGATCCATTTCGGCAAGGAGAGCGGTCTTCCCGCCGGGTGCCGCACAGGCATCCCACACACTCATTCCCGGCTTTGCCTCCAGAAGTTTCACGACCTCGTAAGCAGACGGATTCTGAAAACTGATTTTCCCTTCGATAAATTCAGGAGAGGCAAGAATCGCCTTGACACCGGCATCATGCGGCAGTTCGACAAAGCGGTCGTAAAGAATCGAAGCCCCCGGAATTCCCAAGCGCTGCACAATCACGGGAGCGCTCGCTTTCTGCAAATTCACGCGGAGCCATTCGGTCGGGCGTTCCAGAGTGGCGCAGGCCATCGCTTCGGCTTCGTCGCCACCATAAATATCGAACCAGCGGCGCACAATCCATTCGGGCACCGAATTTTCTATCGAGACACGACGCACGCGCTGCGGAGGAAGTTCAGGAGCACCCGCTTTGCGGGCAGCCCTGAGCACAGCATTCACAAGACTTGCAGCACCATCCCCGAGGTTAGCGGAACGGGCAAGTTCGACACTCGAGTTGATGGCCGCATAGTCGGGCACTTCCATGAAGAAAAGCTGGAACAGCCCCATCTCGAGAACAATCCTCACCTCGAGTGCGGGCATCCTCTTGGTCAGCGTCTTGATAAAATATTCCAGATACAAGTGCCTACGGCACACGCCAAGCGCAATTTCCATAGCAAACGGGGAAAGCCCGCTTTCCTTGATAAACGCGCCGTCCTTTTGCCAAAGCAAAAGGACTCGATAAGCCTCTTCACGTTCCGTCAGCAAAATGCAAGTCCCTCACGCTTCTGGATTCCACGCATGAAGTCGGCAACGGGCATCGGCTTCTTGCCCTCGGCCTGGATTTCAAGCACTTCGAGCACGCCGTCGCCAGTCCCAACAAAGAAACGTTTACCGTCAAATGCGACTTCTCCCGGAACAAGTTTCGGACCATTTTCAGGAGTGTCGGTCTTGCGGAGGTACACCATGCGTCCACCGAACTTGCCGTAACCACCCGGCCACGGATTGAACGCACGGATTCGATTGTGAATCACCTTTGCCGGCAACGAGAAATCAATCAGGCCTTCTTCCTTCTTGATTTTCGGAGCACCGGAAGCCTGCGCATGGTCCTGCGTCAAATCCTTTTCGCAGCCATTGTTCAGTTGGGCAATCGCATCGTCCAAAGCTTCGCAGCCGGGAGCAACCATCTTTTCGAGCAAAGACGCCGTCGTATCCTGATGGTCGATAACCACCGTACGCTGCGCAAGAATCGGGCCATGGTCCATCTTCTCGTCTAGGCGGAAAACCGTCACGCCCGTTTCGGCAAGCCCATCGGCAATAGCCCTTTGAACAGGAGCCGCACCGCGATACTTCGGGAGCAAGCTACCGTGTACGTTCACAGCGCCAAAGCGCGCCACACCGAGAATGTTCTTCGGCAAGATGGAGTAAGCGACAACGACAAAAAGGTCTGCACCGAACTTGCGGAGATCCGCCTCAAATTCCGGGGAATGCAAGTCCAGCGGCTGCAACACGGGCAGCCCGTGATTCTGGGCGGCCACCTTCACAGGAGGGGCTGTCAACACGCGCCCACGACCAGCCGGCCTATCCGGCTGAGTCACAACAGCAAGAACTTCGTTATCGGATGCAACAAGATGCTCCAAGAAATGTGCCGCAAAATCCGGCGTACCCATAAAAACAATCTTCATGAAACGAAATATAGGAAATGCACGGCTCCAAACGGAGAATTGCTAAATTTGCGCCATGCCCATTCTCGTTCAATTGATTGTCATATTGGGAATCTGCCTCGCAGGCGACCTTCTGCATCGGTATGTAGGAATCCCCATTCCCGGGAATATCCTCGGGATGCTCATCCTGCTGCTGTTGCTCTGTTTCAAAGTCATCAAGGTCGACCACATCAAGGAAACCAGCGATTTCTTCCTCAAAAGGCTCCCCTTTTTCTTCTTGCCGCCAAGTATCGGCATCATGGTCGCAGGCGACGAAGTCCTAAGCCAGTGGCCGCTCCTGCTCATCCTTTGCATTGCGCTCACCGTCGTCACGATGGCTGCCACCGGCTGGACTGTACAGATTCTCTCACGAAAGCGCAAACCACAAGAGAAAACAAGGTAAGGAGAATCCGCCATGTCCACACCACTTTTCGGCATACTCCTAACCCTCATCGCATTTGAATGCGGAGTGGCTATCCACAAGAAATTCAGCCACACGCTGGTCAACCCGCTGTTGATTGCAAACGTCCTCATCATCGGATTTCTCTGCGCAACAGGCATCAGCTACGACACGTACAAAGTCGGCGGGGACTACATCTCGTTTTTCCTCGGCCCCGTCACCGTCGTGCTTGCCGTTCCACTTTACAAACAAATTCAGCATCTTAAAAAGCACTGGTTTCCCATCCTCACCGGAATCTGCGTCGGTAGCCTCACGAGCATTCTCTGCGTCATTGCGACAAGCAAGCTCTTTCACTTGAGCGAAACCCTGATGCTCTCCATCGTCCCCAAGTCCATCACCATCCCGATGGGCTCCGTCGTTTCCGAACAAATCGGCGGCATTCCGAGCATCACCATCATCGCCATCACCGTCACAGGAATCACCGGAGCCGTCACGGCGCCAATCGTCTGCAAGTACTGCCGTATAAAAGATCCCGTAGCGCAAGGTGTCGGCATCGGGACAGCAAGTCACGCACTTGGCACATCCACCGCAATGACCATGGGCGAAATCCAGGGAGCCATGAGCAGCCTATCCATCGGCGTCGCCGGCGTCTTCACGGCATTTGTCGCGCCTATATTGCTATAAAAAATTGCAACGCCAATACTTTAAGAAAGAAATTAATTTTTCTTTTGCCGTTCTTTAATCAGTTTCAACTGTTCCTCGGTGCAGAAGCCGGAAATGTAGACTTTGGTGGAACCGGAATGATGAAGCCGAACGTAATTCGAGTCGTAGGTGATTTCCCAATCTAAATCATAATAAGTATTTTTGATTTTGGTTAATTTTGATTGTTCTGCCTCTGTTGACTTTTGTATCTCATCCAAAGAAATATATTCTCTGTCAAAATTTTCCTTTAAACATTCTGATGTTTTTTTTTCATTATAGTTTGAATTATCAAGCATTTGCCCAAACCCGCCATTTACAATGTCATCGTCAGGAAAAAAAGAATACTTATACTTATATGCACATGGAATATAAGAAAATAGATAAGACTGATTACCCTTATATTTTTTCCATTTCCATACAATTCCTTCTTTTGACTTTTCTTTAGCAAAGCAATACTCACCAAATACATCTTCTAACGAAGAAGATATCGGTTCATGGGCATAGGCTCCAGCGAAAAAAACAGCCAACAATAAACTAATTCGATGGACATGTGTAATGATCACTATACCCTCCTATACCATAACCAACAAGTATTTACTTTCCTTGTTTTCCATCAGAACAACGACCACTTACTTTCGCCCTAAATAGTTTTGTGAATTTATATGAATGAATCTCTGAGAATGTCCTTACCGGATTTTTCTTTATTTCAAGAATAAACCTCGCTTCAAGCATTCGCCCATCAATCTGTTTTTCACTGATTTCACAATTATGAGAAACATTCTGCGACAGTTTAGTTATTTTCTTGTTGCTAAAATAATCTTGAAGTTCTTTGCATGTTTTAATATACCAAAGAGGGACAAGGGTATTGCAATTCCATTCTTTAGGGAACTCGACTTCATAGACTTCATCCAAGTCCATTTGTGGGTGCCATTTGTCTTCACATACTACAAATTTATCAACTTCAAGCAATGGCAACTCAATGTCTATATTGCGCTTAATTTTTAAATCAAGGGAACCGTCTTTTGCCACTTGGAAGCAAAATTCCGCAATATCTTCTTTTGACGACAATGTTCGTGCCCAGCTAACGGCCCAAATACTCGCCGGCATAAGGAACATCAAAAAGACTATGAATGTCTTATAAATCATCTATTCTGCTCTTTTTACTCTCCCGCAAATTTCAGATTCGGATACTTCGCCTTGACGCAATCCTTGTACGCTTCACTTCCTTCGGGATACTTGGCTTTGCATTCACTAAAGTCATAGAGTCCTTTAGTTGCTGGTTTTGGAGGCGCATAGAGTTTGCCCGGTTTCGGAGGGACCCCCTTGCCTTCCGCCTGATTTTGCACAGCATCATCCTTCGAGCAAGAAATGGCAAAAAGCGCCATCAAAAACAATAGTGAAATTTTTTTCATTTTCTCCTTCCCTAATAATCAATTCAAAATCTACATACAAATATAAACCCTTGCACTCTCACAACGCAAGTAAAAAAGCATTAACTTACACGCAACGTCTTCAGTTCTTTTTAGAGATAAAAAAGCTCCGCTCCAAATTCAGATTGAACCGGAGATTTTCCAGAATCGTCATCTCCGCAAGAGACCAGCATTAGTAAAGGAAGAAGCAACAGTATCAAATATTTTGGCACGAACTTTTCCTCTGCACATTAAACATCAGACCAAAGAAGGATTGGCTTTGAGCATCAAAGCGACTCGTTTTTTAATTCTTTATGCAACGAATTGCCATATAATATCCATCTTGAAATGTTGAATACCAAATACGTCCTAGGCCACTAACAATACCTATTTGATTTTGATCCGTGCCATTTGATCTAGCAATGGCGAAGGAAGCAACTTGAATTCCTTCCGACTCCATTTCGTTATATCCAAAGAGTCTGTTATAATAACCTGACGGCAATGCGGAAAAACCTGATTCATTAGTAGCTTCTTCTATATCTGGCCACAAAACAATGTCTTTCAACACAATCTTTTCTATAGGATTTTCTCCTAAATAGGAAATCATTGTTTCATATAGTCTTTTCGTAGGAAGCTCCCAACCATCAGGACAAATAGCTTGTTTCTTTTTTTCATTCGTGGTAAAATCAGATTCATAAAGCCTTCCATAAATAGAGCAATCGCCCTCTTGAAGAGACTTGTATTCGCCGCCACCACATACGGAGCGACCGGCCCAAAAAGTTCCAACAGTATCTTTGGGCAAATAATTCAAATTCTCAGCCATCCAAATTTGCGTTCCTATAGTTACGGTTTTGTATACCTGTCCGTCTCGCAAATCCGTCAACGTATTGTTTTCTGCATCATATATGCTATTCAATGCAGGAGAACTTGAGGAACTCATCTCCGAAGATGATGATTCGGCCGGATTCAGGCTAGAAGAACTTTCTTCTGACGAAGACGAATTTTCTATCGGCCCAGGGTTCTCAGAGCTGCTGCTTGAATTTTGAGTAACAATGCCAGAAGAACTGCTCTCCGACGAAGACGACCCTTCTCCAGGTTCAGGGTTCTTAACGCTGCTGCTAGACGATTTATTGTCTTTACGAGGAGTCGAGGACGACGAAGAACTCTTTTTACTGCTACTTGTCTCCACTTTGCTGGAACTGGAAAACTTTTTTTCCTTGGAACTGCTGCTAGACGACTTCTTGTCACTACGAGGTGTAGAAGACGACAAAGCAATTTTCTTGCTACTGCTGGACGATTCCCCTTCGGCAGGCTCCGTGACCTTGTCACTGCTGCTAGAGTTTACTTCACCCGAACTGGATTCACCAAATTCAGATTGAACCGGAGATTTTCCAGAATCGTCATCTCCGCAAGAGATAAGCATTAGTAAAGGAAGAAGCAATAGTACTAAATATTTTTGCACGAACTTTTCCTCTGCAAATTAAACATCAGACCAGAGAAGGCTGGGCTTTGGGCATATCAACACACTATTTTTTCATGCAGCGAATAGAAAGATAAAACCCTTCGCCGAAATCAGTATATGTAACAATATCACTCTTATCATTAATCCAAATACCATTTCTTTCTGAAGAATTAAAACTATGAACTGTAAAAACAGCTCTCAACTCATCAACATCACAACGTGAATTATACCCTTTATATTTATCGTAATAACCCGCAGGAAGAGCTGAGAAGCCAAATTTATTCGAAAGATCTTCGCCAGGCCAATACAAGTTTTCATTCGATTTCATTGCCTTTCCGGCAACATTATTTCCTCCTAGAAATTCAACTAATACTTGCCATTGTTTCAATGTGGGAACATCCCAACCATCAGGGCAGATGTTTTTATTAAATCCATCATAGCCATTTATTTTCCTTTCATACAATCTGCCATAAACAGAACAATCGCCCTCTTGATGAGACTTGTGTTCTCCACCGCCACATACGGAGCGACCGGCCCAAAAAGTTCCGGCAGTATCCTTCGGCAAATAATTCAAATTTTCAGCCATCCAAACCTGCAATCCGATGGTTACAGTTTTGTACACTTGTCCGTCTCGTAAATCCGTCAACGTATTGTTTTCTGCATCATATATGCTATTCAATGCAGGAGAACTTGATGAACTCATCTCCGAAGACGATGATTCAACCGGATTCAGGCTAGAAGAACTTTCTTCTGACGAAGATGTATTTTCTATCGGCCCAGGGTTCTCTGAACTGCTGCTTGAATTTTGAGCAACAATGCCAGAAGAACTGCTCTCCGACGAAGACGACCCTTCTCCAGGCTCAGGGTTCTTAACGCTACTACTAGACGATTTATTGTCTTTGCGAGGATTCGAGGACGAGGAAGAACTCTTTTTACTGCTACTACTCTCTACTTTGCCGGAACTGGAAGACTTTTTTTCCTTGGAACTGCTGCTAGACGACTTCTTGTCACTACGAGGTGTAGAAGACGACAAAGCAATTTTCTTGCTACTGCTGGACGACACCCTTTCGACAGAATCCGTGACCTTGTCACTGCTGCTAGAGTTTACTTCACCCGAACTGGATTCACCAAATTCAGATTGAACCGGAGATTTTCCAGAATCATCATCTCCGCAAGACAGCAACAAAATCATTGCCATCGAAAGGATAAAGAATCTGTTCAACATTAGCAAGTCCCTTTCTATGACCGAGTTTTTCCCATACGGGCCGTATAGCTAATATACACAATCACATCTTCAATTTTCCCTAGATCCAAATTTTTTCCGGCCTTATTTTCACCTTTTCCTGTAATGTTATACCCATTAATTGTCAAAGACCATCTAGAATTTACTGCACCAGCACCTTCAAAAGGCAGGAATTTATCCGAGCCGAATCGGAAATCATATTTTCCTGATTTTTGATGACCAACGCTTGTAGCCATTGTTTGTGTTCCAATGCGGTTCCCGATTTTTGGTTCTTCAC
>Ga0310690_10001126_pt1 | contig 49772 bp, 45 predicted proteins | sample AusTroGonzalo_MG_2_FD_207661 | JGI IMG/M metagenome (GOLD analysis project Ga0310690, IMG submission 207661) | Bovine rumen microbial communities from tropical cattle in Woodstock, Queensland, Australia - Gonzalo_04 (v2) (version 2) | ecosystem: Host-associated > Mammals > Digestive system >... | reverse complement strand
GCGGGGTCCCACCTCTTCCCATTCCGAACAGAGAAGTTAAGCCCGCCTGCGCCGATGGTACTGCAATGCAATGCGGGAGAGTAGGAGGCCGCCATCTTTTAAGAAAAGCCCTGGGTCATTTCTGACTCAGGGCTTCTTCGTATAAGAAAGATAGAATCTATCACGATTTTAACGGCTTATTAATTTTTTTCTGCTTTTTTATTGTTGCTATTGTTATGGTATTCGAAATTATTCCGTACCTTTGCGCCGTGTAAAAATATAAAACAAGAAAATATGAAAAAAACTTTGATGATATTTAGTATGTTGGTGCTTATGGGAGATGCTTATGCACAGCAACAAGTGTCAGATACTTTAAAGTTTATGAATGACTATCGTAAGTTTGTATCTTTCGTGGTATCCCAGCCTTCGTTGGCGAGGCCTCTGGCTGACTCATTAATCGCTCGACAAGATACGCTGATGCATCAGTATCGCACACTGAAACCTCAACTTAATGATTTACAGGTTGAGGAATACAATCGTTTGAAAGGGCGCTATACAAAAAAAATGCTCGAATATCGTGGTGATCGTTTCACAGATAGTCTCGAAGCAACTGGCGATAGTATATCCAAGGCTGCTGGTCGTGCAGGCAAGGCAGTAGGAGGTTTCTTCAAAGGTTTGTTTGAGTAAATATTTTTCGTTTCCAGGATGAGTGACAATGGAAAGAAGCAGAGAAATCTATAAGGTAACTTTGGTTGGTGGCGTCGTGAACGTTGTTCTTTTGCTTTTTAAATTCATTGCAGGAATTATCGGGCATAGTGCTGCCATGGTAGCAGATGCTGTTCACTCATTGTCAGATTTTGTGACCGACATCGTTGTATTGGTTTTTGTCCGTATCAGTGGCAAGCCCAAGGACAAATCACACGACTATGGTCATGGTAAGTATGAGACACTTGCGATGACCATGATTGGTATTGCCTTATTTGCAATTGCGATAGGCATATTATATAGTGGTACAACGAAAATTATCTCCTGGGCTAATGGTGAAACATTAGAGGCGCCAGATATGTTGGCCCTTTGGGCTGCACTTTTATCTATTATTTTGAAAGAAGGTGTCTATCGTTACTCGATGGTAAAGGCCCGCGAGTTGAATTCTCAAGCCGTAGAGGCAAATGCATGGCACCATCGCAGTGATGCTTTGTCGTCTGCAGGTACGGCGATAGGCATTGGTGGTGCTATCTTCTTGGGGCAGCGTTGGACTGTGCTTGACCCCATTGCCTCTGTCGTGGTAGGTCTCTTTATTGTAAAGGTTTCTGTAGATTTACTGCGTAATGGTATTGGTGACCTGATGGAACAGTCTTTGCCTGATGTGGTGGAAGAAGAGATTCTTAATTTAGTAGCATCTTTGCCAGGCGATGTGAAGCCTCATGATCTGCGTACAAGGAGGTTGGGAAATCATTATGCGATAGAGTTGCATATTCTCATGGATGGAAACCTTTCATTGCGTGAGGCGCATGACAAGGCATCGGAGGTAGAAGATCTGCTACGTGAGCACTATGGCGAAGAGACGCATGTGGCAGTTCACGTCGAGCCCAAATAAAAATGGATTGGCGAAACCAATCCTTCTTGAGAGCCTCTTGTCGGATTCGAACCAACGACCCCGAGATTACAAATCACGTGCTCTGGCCAACTGAGCTAAAGAGGCGGGTGGACAAGCGATCTGCATCGCGCCGCTACAACCTAATACCCTTGCTATGTTCCCATCCTGGGGGATTCAAAGGGAGCTGGCCGTACAGGACTTGCCCGTTTTGCGGGTGCAAAGGTACAACAAAAAAGTGAATAGTGAATAGTGAAAAGAGAAAAAAATGCTGCCGCACGACAATTTTAACTATTTTTTGAGTCAAAGCACTCGTTATATGCGGAAAAATGCGTAATTTTGCACCCGATGACTCCAATAGAATATGTCCAATTGAAAGCGTTTGCCCGTCAGGATGGCGCCTTGCTGGCTTTGCTATGGGTTGCGACATTCCTATTATATATAATAGGTGTGTCGAACCAACTGCTTGGTCTTGCTGCTTTTTTTCTGATGTGTTATACACCCTTTTTCGTCGGTGAACGTTTGGGAAAATTTCGTGATTATGGCCGTGAGGGTGTGATTTCGTTCCGTCGTGGCTATGCTTATACTGTTTTTGTTTTTTTCTATGGTGGTGTACTTTTCGCCATTGCCCAGTATCTCTATTTCGCCTATATGGATCATGGCTTCCTGTTGAGTCAATTCTCAAAGATGGTTACATCTGAAGAAATGCAGCAGGTGCTGAAGCAGTATGGAATGACGCAGATGGTAGATGAAAGCCTGAGGGAGATGGCGAATACCCGTCCGATAGACTACGCATTGAATATGTTGACAATCAATATTTCGTTGGGCTTTATTCTGGGGCTGCCTTTAGGTCTGATAATGCAACGGAGTGTCAAACGAGTAAATACTGAAAAGTAAGTCTTAAAAATGGATATATCAGTCGTGATTCCTCTTTATAATGAGGATGAATCAATCCCAGAACTCTACGCATGGATAGAGCGGGTGATGAAGGAAAAGGGATTTAGCTACGAGGTGATTTTCATCAATGATGGTTCTACTGACCGTTCGTGGGAGATCATCTCAGATCTGCATAGTAAGCAGCCTGATCAGGTGAAGGGTATCAAGTTCCGCCGTAACTACGGTAAGAGCCCTGCGCTCTATTGTGGTTTCGAACAAGCTCAGGGCGATGTGGTCATCACGATGGATGCCGACTTGCAGGATTCTCCTGATGAGATCCCAGAGCTATACCGTATGATTAAGGAAGATGGTTACGATCTTGTGAGTGGCTACAAACAGAAACGTTACGATCCGATTTCAAAGACCCTTCCTACGAAATTGTTCAATGCGACAGCTCGCAAAGTCAGCGGTATTAAGAATCTGCATGATTTTAATTGTGGTTTGAAGGCCTATCGCAAGGATGTTGTGAAGAATATCGAGGTCTATGGTGAGATGCATCGATATATCCCCTATCTGGCTAAGAATGCCGGCTTCGACAAAATCGGCGAGAAGGTGGTTCAACACCAGGCACGCAAGTATGGCTCTTCAAAGTTCATGGGTTTGAACCGTTTCGTCAATGGATACCTTGATTTGTTGACCCTTTGGTTCCTGAGCACTTTTGGCAAGAAGCCTATGCATGTATTTGGTTTTCTGGGCACACTGATGTTTTTCATTGGTTTTGTGGCAGCCTTTTGTATAGGAGCAGATAAGCTTTGGTGTCTGGCCAATCACATTCCCCAGCGTCTGGTGACAGATTCTCCATATTTCTATATTGCTTTGACGATGATGATTATCGGTACGCAGTTGTTCCTGACGGGATTTGTGGCTGATTTGGTGAGCCGTTCTTCTCAGGGCCGTAATGATTACCAGGTTGAAGAACTATTATGTGGCAAGTAATGGATCGATATAGACTAAATAAGGGCGTGATGAGCCGATGGCTATGTGTGGTAGCGGTTTTCTCATCCATTGTTCTGTCTTCTTGCTCAAGCATTGACTGTCCCGTTCAGAATACAGTTTCTGTGCAATATGAAATTCGTGACAAAGCTGGAAAAGCTTTGTCCATTACTGATTCCTTATCAGTTGTCACTACGCGTAATGACGGCAAAAACATCGAACTCGATATCACTACGCGTAATGACGGCAAAAGCACAGTTCTCAATAGATTGATAGGTAGGTCATCCTTCAGTCTCCCCATCAGCTATTCTCATCCTGAAGACATCCTCTTTTTCTGTTTTAAGGATAGTGTTAAGACTGTGGTTGATACGGTCTGGATCAAGAAGGATGATATTCCTCATTTTGAATCTGTTGACTGTTCGGCTTCTTTCTTTCATGAATTGAAGGAAGTGAGACATACCCATAATGCCATCGACTCTCTTGTACTTATCAACACATCAGTAACTTATGATGTCCAGACCATTCATTTCTATCTCTATCCGAAAACTGGCAATTAGCCTGCTGCTTCTGGTATCAGCATCGGCATCGGCGCAGTTGAAGTTCTTCTCTATCCAGAAGGACTCCATCCCGTTTTTTCGTGGATTTGCCGTATCTTTCGATCTGGTAGGTTTGGCTATGATGGAGTTATCGGATTATGGTCAGTATGAGGGTGCCTTGCGCATTAATCTTCACGATGAGTGGTTCCCCATTGCTGAATTGGGCTATGGCAAGGCCAGTCATACAGACGACCCTGTAACGCATCTCCGCTATGAGACGTCAGCGCCCTATTTTCGTATTGGTATCGACAAGAATCTGCTGAAGCAAAAACATGGTCCTTATCGCTTATATGCAGGTCTGCGCTATGCATTTACTTCCTATAAGGTTGATGTATCCCGTGATGATCTCGTTGATCCAGTATGGCTGTGGCCCACTGGTTTTGGCGTGAAAGATGACCAGTGCAATTATCACTGGCTGGAAGTTGCAATTGGTGCTGATGCTACCATTTGGGGACCATTACATTTGGGATGGAGTGTGCGTTATAAACGACGCATTGCTCATAACGACGGAACCTTAGGGCGCACGTGGTATGTGCCAGGATATGGCGTCGATGGTGATACGCGACTGGGTGGTACATTCAATGTGATTATTGATATATGAACAAGAAGAAACTTATCTGGCAGTTGCCTTTCCTTGTTCTGTTGATTGTAGGAACGGTGCTGATCATCCGCCAACAGCGGGCAATGCCATATCAGTCGAATTCTGGTATGGTGTTTGGTACAGTTTATAATATCACATACGAGTGTGACTCCGATCTCCATCAGGCCATCAAGGCAGAATTGCAGAAAGTTGACGATTCCCTGTCTCCCTTCAATAATCATAGCATCATTACGGCCATCAACCAAAATCAGGATGTTCAGCCTGATGAGATGTTTCTGACAGTTTTCAATAAAGCTATGGAGATATCCCGCGAGACGGGTGGGGCGTTCGATATCACTGTAGCTCCATTGGTCAATGCGTGGGGATTTGGTTTTAAGAATGGTATCCAGCCCAACCGCCAGCAGGTGGACAGTCTTCGTCGATTGATTGGCTATGAGAAAGTAGCCCTGAAAGATGGTCGTATTGTGAAGCAGGTTCCTGACATCATGCTCGACTGTTCCGCTATCGCTAAAGGCTTTGGCTCTGATGTGGTGGCGCATTTCCTGCGACAGCAAGGTGTGAAGAACTTCATGGTTGAGATAGGCGGTGAGATTGTAACCAGTGGCGTCAATCCCCAGCGACTGCCGTGGAAGATAGGCGTGACAAAGCCTACTGATGACTCCTTGTCAATATCAGGAGAGATTCAGAGCGTACTTAATGTCACTGATCTCGCGATGGCCACAAGTGGTAATTATCGCAATTTCTATTATAAGGGCGGTAAGAAATACGCCCATACGATTGATCCCAAGACGGGTTATCCCGTTCAGCATTCCTTGCTGTCAGCTACGGTTTTGGCTAAAGACTGTGCAACGGCTGATGCCTATGCCACTTCCTTTATGGTATTAGGAGTCGATGGCGCAAAGAAAGTCTTGGAACGTCACCCGGAGCTGATGGCTTATTTTATTTATTCAGATGCTAACGGACAAAATTCCGTCTGGTGTTCTCCCTCGTTGAAGGATAAAATTGTGGAGTGATAGCCTATGGCCACCTTGCAGATCTATGAGAAACTTCTTTTGTTTCCCTTGTTTCAGGGCATGAGCCGTGATGATCTGGAACAGGTGGCAGGTCATACGCGCTTTGGATTTTCTAAGGTCGGTTCTGGTTCTACGGTCGTTGCCGAAGGTGATGATTGTCGGCAAATGTTTTTCCTGATTAATGGCATCCTGCGTGTGGAGACGAGGGCTGATGATCGTGGCTATACGGTTGTAGAGCAGTTGGAGGCCCCCATTATTTTGCAGCCAGAGGTTGTCTTTGGTTATACGCAACGATATACCCATACCTATATTGCGCAGACAGATGCCAACTTTATCACTGTCGGCAAGGACGAGGTGTTGCGTTTGTCTGAGGATTTCCTCGTATTCCGCCTGAATCTGTTGAATATGTTTGCCACTCAGACCCAGAAGACTTCTCGTTTGCTGTGGCAGCATGTCCCTAACTCATTGGAAGACCGTATTGTCCGCTTTTTTGCTCAACATTGTATCTATCCCGCAGGTCCCAAAGTGTTTTATATCCTGATGAACCGACTGGCAGACGAACTCAACGACAGTCGTCTGGATGTTAGTCGTGCACTCAATGCCCTTCAATGTGAGGGAAAGATCGTTTTACATCGTGGAAGAGTGGAAATTCCACAGATGGAACGGCTGCTGATGTGAAATAATATAAAATTATAGGCTGCAATTTGCGATGTTTTCGCTTTTTTTGTACCTTTGCAGTTCATAAACGTTAGTATAGAAAGATGAGTGAACAGAAAGAGCGAAAGAATTCGTTTTTCTTTCCTTACAATACTCCGCATGATGTGGCGCCGTTCGACCGTATCAGACTCGAGGATTACGAGGAGGCCTTCATGGAAGGTATCCGTCGTGAGGATGAACAGATCGATAAAATCATTAACGACCCTCGTAAACCGACTTTCGACAATACGATTATCAGTATCGATGATGAGAAAGATGGTGAGGGCTATTACGACCTTCTGGGCCGTGTGTCCTCAGTGTTCTTCAACCTGCTCTCTGCAGAGACTAACGACGATATGGATGCCTTGGCACAGAAGTTGAGTCCTGTGCTGACTAAACATGCCAACGATATCCGTCTGAACGAGAAACTCTTTGAGCGCATCAAATACGTTCACCAGCATCACCGCAAATTGACACCTGAGGAGAAGATGTTGCTCGATAAGTGTTACGATGGCTTTGTGCGCAGTGGAGCACTTTTGGATGCTGCAGGAAAGGAACGCCTTCGCCAATTGACTGAGGAGGCCTCGATGCTGGGCTTGCAATTCTCTCAGAATCTCCTGAAGGAAAACAAAGCGTTCACCCTTCATATCACCGATGAGTCACAACTCGACGGTCTGCCAGAGACTGCCCGGGAGGCAGCAGCCCTTGCAGCGAAGGAGATGGAGAAGGAGGGCTGGGTGTTCACCCTCGACTTCCCATCGTACTCTCCCTTCATGACCTATTCCACACAGCGTGAACTGCGCCGTCAGATGTATATGGCCAAGAATACGGAGTGTATTCACGACAATAACGAGAACAATCTCGATATCTGCAAGCGTCTGATCAATCTCAGACGTGAACTGGCGCAATTGTTAGGCCACAAGACCTATGCCGACTACGTGCTGAAACATCGCATGGCAGGCAATGTGCGGAATGTCTATAAACTGCTCAACGACTTGATTGTTGCCTATAAGCCAACGGCCATCAAGGAAGTGGCTGCCATCGAGAAACTTGCAAAGAAGACCGAGGGTAAAGACTTCAAACTCCAGCCTTGGGATTTTGGCTTCTATTCGCACAAGCTCCAGCTGCAGAAATACAATATCGATGCAGAGATGTTGCGTCCCTATTTTGAGCTGTCGAAGGTCATCAATGGCGTCTTTGGCTTGGCTAACCGTTTGTATGGCATTACCTTCAAAGAGAACAAGGATATTCCCGTCTATCATCCAGACGTGAAGGCCTACGAGGTTTTCGATAAGGATGGCTCTTTCTTGGCAGTATTCTATGCCGACTTCCATCCTCGCAAAGGTAAGCAGGGTGGGGCATGGATGACAGAATATCAGGGCCAGTGGATCGACCGCAAGGGCGAGAATATTCGTCCGCAAGTCAGTGTGGTAATGAACTTTACCAAGCCGACGGAGGAGAAACCTGCCCTGTTGACATTGGGCGAGGTGGAGACCTTCCTCCACGAGTTCGGTCACTCGCTGCACGGCATGTTTGCCAACACCCGTTTTGAGAGCCTGAGTGGCACCAATGTGTGGTGGGACTTCGTCGAGTTGCCCTCGCAGTTCATGGAGAACTTCGCCATCGAAAAAGAGTTCCTGCGTACCTTCGCCTTCCATTATCAGACTGGTGAGCCTATTCCTGACGAACTGATCAGCCGCATCATCAAGAGCCGCAATTACAATGTGGCATATGCCTGTCTGCGTCAGGTATCGTTTGGCCTGCTTGATATGGCCTATTACACCAAGAAGGATGCATTTACCGATGATATCATCCCGTTTGAGAAGAAAGCTTGGGAAAAGGCGATGGTGACAGAACAACTGCCTGACACCTGTATGACCGTTCAGTTCTCGCATATCATGGCTGGCGGCTATGCTGCGGGCTATTACAGCTACAAGTGGGCTGAGGTGCTCGATGCCGATGCCTTTGCCGTATTCAAGAAAGAGGGAATCTTCAATCCTGCGACGGCTCAGCGGTTCCGTGATTGCATCCTCTCAAAGGGTGGTACAGAGAATCCCATGGTGCTCTATAAGCGCTTCAAGGGCAGTGAGCCTACCATCGAAGCCCTGCTGAAACGGAATGGAATCAGAAGATGTAAGAAGTAAGATGTAAGAAGTGATGACAGAGAAACAAAGGAAATTGGATGAGCGATATCTGCGTATGGCGCGTATCTGGGCAGAGAATTCCTATTGCCAGCGTCGCCAGGTAGGTGCACTGGTGGTCAAGGACAAGATGATTATCAGCGACGGCTATAATGGTACGCCCAGTGGTTTCGAGAACGTATGTGAGGATGACAACAATGTCACCAAACCCTATGTGCTCCACGCAGAGGCCAATGCCATTACCAAACTGGCTCGTAGCAATAACAACAGCGATGGTGCCACCATCTATATCACAGCCTCCCCCTGCATTGAGTGTGCCAAACTGATCATTCAGTCAGGCATCAAGCGTGTCGTCTATGGTGAGAAATACCGTCTTACTGACGGCATCGACTTGCTGAAACGTGCCGGCATCGAGGTAATCTATATGGAAGTCAATAATGAATAGTTGAGATGAACAATAAGTCAAATCGTTTTACCCCTATATGGATGGCCTTGTGTGTCGTCCTTGGCATATTGGTAGGCACTTTCTATGCCAACCATTTTTCCGGCAATCGGCTGAGTATCATCAACTCCAGTGGCAATAAGCTCAACAACCTGCTGCATATTGTCGACGACCAATATGTGGATACTATCAATGTCAACGACCTGGTTGAGAAGGCCATGCCACAGATCCTGTCTGAGCTCGACCCTCATTCTGTCTACATTGGTGCCAAGGATGTGCAGATTGCCAACGACGATCTGAAGGGTTCCTTCTCGGGCGTAGGCATCGAGTTCACCATCCGAAATGATACCGTCCGTGTACAGAATGTGATAGGCAACGGTCCTGCTGAGCGTGCAGGTCTGATTGCCGGCGACAAGATTGTCGAGGTCGATGACTCGCCCTTTGTTGGCAAAATCGTGACCAACGAGGAAGCGATGCACCGTTTGAAGGGGCCCAAGGATACGAAGGTCAAGTTAGGCATCGTCCGCTATGGTGAGAAGGCGATACGTCATATCACGGTCACACGTGGCGAGATTCCCACAAAGAGCGTGACGGCCAGTTATATGCTCGACGAGACAACGGGTTATATCAAAATCAAGAACTTTGGCGAGAATACTTATCCAGAACTGCTGATTGCTTTGGCTAAACTGTCACAGGATGGTTTCTCCAATCTGGTCATCGACCTTCGTAGCAATACAGGTGGCTATCTTGCTTCGGCTGTTCAGATTGCCAACGAGTTCCTCTCCAAGGGGCAGCTCATCGTGTATACAGAAGGTCGCAAGTCACCCCGTCAGGATTATCGCAGCGATGGACGAGGCTCCTATCAGCATCTGCCGTTAGTGGTGCTCATCGACGAAGCCTCTGCCTCAGCCTCTGAGATTCTTGCTGGCTCCATCCAGGATAACGACCGCGGCACTATCATCGGTCGTCGTTCGTTTGGCAAAGGCTTGGTGCAGCAGCCCATCGAGTTCAGCGACCACTCTATGATCCGTCTTACTGTCGCCCGTTATTACACACCGTCTGGCCGATGCATCCAGAAACCTTATACCTCTGGCTCCGATAAGAACTATGAGGATGATTTGCTGTCGCGTTACCAGCATGGTGAATTCTTCTCACAGGACAGCATCAAGCATACGGGTCCGCAGTATCATACCGGCAATGGCCGAGTGGTGTATGGTGGTGGTGGCATCACGCCCGACATCTTCGTGCCTGAGGATACGCTGGGTATGACGTCGTATTATAAGGAGGCTTCCATGTCGGGTCTGATTCTCCAGTTCGCTTTCAACTATACCGACGAGAATCGCAGTAAGATGAAGGATTTCAAGAGTGCCTCGGGTCTGGAGCACTATCTGAAGCGCCAGAATACAGTTGAGAAGTTTGTGACGTGGGCTGATAAGAATGGCCTGAAGCGTCGTAACCTGATGATCCAGAAGTCCTATAGATTGTTAGAGCGCTATATCAACAGCCGCATCATCTATAATATGATCGATGAGGAAGCCTGGACGGAATATCTGAATCAAGATGATCCTGCCATTCAGGAAACGTTGAAACTCTTCCGCAACAATGAAGCCTTCCCCCAACCGGAACAGAAAGCGCAGAACCAGAAAGTAGCAAAGGCATTCGATTATCGCAGCACCCATGTTAAAGCCACCTTGATAGCTTATGCGTAAAGAGGAACTGCGACAACAGATACGACAGATTAAGCGACAATTCTCGCCACAGCAATTGGAAGAGTTGTCGCTTCCTGTTATCAGTCGGTTGAGTCCGTTGCTGGCTGAGGCAAAGACCATCATGGCCTATTACAGCCTGCCCGATGAGGTCAATACCCACGCCTTGATTGATGAACTCATAGCTGAGGGCAAGACGGTATTGCTGCCCAAAGTGACGGACGATGACATGATGGAACTGCGTCGCTATACAGGTCATGCTGATTTGCAGGAGGGAGCCTATCATATCCTCGAACCTGTGGGTGAACCATTCACCGACTATGCATCCATCGATATCATTCTCGTCCCAGGCCTTGCTTTCGATGCTGCCGGTCATCGTCTCGGCCGCGGCCGTGGCTATTACGACCGCTTCCTTCGCACAATGGGGACTGTCCCTACTGTGAGAAGCGCAGCGGATTACAGAGGGACTGTCCCCAGTGTGCGAACCTTAGGTGTTTGTTTCGATTTCCAGAAAGTCGATGAAGTGCCTGTCGATGCCTTTGACATCCCGGTCGACATCGTCATTTAATTAAATCTGATTTCAGTAATCACCTGACTACCAACATAGTCGTTCAGCCGTTTTACATAGTCGCTTCGTTGCATAGAGAGGTCTGCTCTCAGGGCGGGGCTCGTTAGATGCACATACAGCGTTTGGTTGCGGATGCTGACGCTGCCTGTATAACGGCTGATGGCTTCACCGGCCACTACAGGCCACGCCTCAATCAACCGCTTTTGCAACAATGGTGTCTCCAGCCCTTGTGCTCTCAGATTCCTCAGAACTAGTTCCTTTATGCTCTTAACTTCTTTCCTGAACATTGCCGTCTTCCACAAAAAATATCTTATAATCATGCGACGAGGCCGATAATATCTGGTCCAGATGGTCGCGATTGGTGTCTGTGATGAAAATCTGCCCGAACTCATTCCCTGCCACGAGGCTCACAATCTGTTCCACCCGCTGGGCGTCCAACTTATCAAAGATATCATCGAGCAACAGGAGTGGGGTAGTCTTCGTGTTCGTGCGTTTGAGAAAATCAAACTGCGCCAGTTTCAGGGCGATGACGAAGGTCTTGTGCTGTCCCTGACTGCCCTCGCGCTTCATCTGATGCCCGCCGAGCACTATCTCTAAGTCGTCGCGATGGATGCCGTGCAGCGAGTAGCCCACGGCACGGTCCTTAAAGCGGTCGCGCTGGATCACCTCCAGCAACGGCCCCCGCTGACAGTGCGACACATAGTTCAATGCCACCTGCTCACGATTGCCGGAGATGGTCTCGTAGAACCGTTGGAAGATGGGCACCATCTCCTTCACAAAGGCATCCCGTTTCCGGTAGATTTGCTCACCTGCCATCGCCATCTGCTCCTCCCAGAGGCTCATCACGTCGATGTTGGGCTCTTCCTCGGCCTTCAGCATGGTGTTGCGCTGCTGCAATGCTTTGTTATAGCGGTTCAGATGCTCGATATAGCTGCGGTCGTATTGCGAGATCACCATGTCCATCAGTCGTCTGCGCTCCTCACTCCCGCCGTCGATGAGCAGTGTGTCTGATGGCGACACCATCACCACGGGTATCAGTCCGATGTGCTCCGACAGTCGTTTGTATTCCTTCTTGTTCTTCTTGAAATGCTTCTTGCTGCCAGGCTTGAAGCCGCAGGAAATGGTTATCTCTTCATCATATTGCCCCTCGATTATAAAGAATTCCGCCCCATGCCGTATCACCTGCGAGTCGATGGGATTGTTGGCTGAGTGGCAGAAGGAAAGGTAGTAGATGGCATCAAGCACATTCGTCTTGCCCACACCGTTCTGGCCGATGAAACAGTTTATCTTCGGCGATAGTTCCAGCGTGGCCGCCTCGATGTTTTTATAGTTGATGAGCGATAATTTTTCCAGAATCATGATGCAAAGATACGATTAAGCGCGCAAAAAGCCAAAAAATGCGCCCAAAATTTTCGCTATTCACTTTTTTTTTGTAATTTTGCAGCCGTTTCGTGTAAAATATAAAAAAATAAATAAGATAATGGCAACAAACAACAAACCCCAAGCTGCTCCCATGGAGCAGACCATCAGTCAGAGTGAGGCCTTCTTCCTCAAGTATAAGAAGGCCATTATTGCAGCCGTGATTGCCATCGTGGTAATCATTGCAGGTATCGTTCTTTACAAGACTTATTACTCTGGTCCCAGAGAAAACAAAGCCAGCACCATTCTGGCCAAGGGTCAGGAGTATTTCCTCGCTGGCGACTACCAGAAGGCGCTCAATGGCGACAGTGCTTCGTTCAAGGGCTTCCTCAATGTGGCTTCTGAGTACAGCAGCACCAAGGCAGGCAATCTGGCCAACCTCTATGCCGGTCTCTGCTTTGCCCAGCTCGACAAGTGGCAGGAGGCTGCCAATTACCTCGAGAAGTTCGATGGTGCCGACGATTCTATGATTTCCCCCGCTGCCATTGGTGCGCTGGGTAATGTCTATGCCCACCTCAACCAGCTCGACAAGGCTGTTACCAACCTGAAGAAGGCTGCTGAGAAGGCCGACAACAACAGCTTGTCACCCACCTTCCTCATCCAGGCTGGTGAGATTCTCGAGAGCCAGGGTAAGAAGGCCGACGCTTTGAAACTGTATCAGCAGGTGAAGGATAAGTACTTCAACTCCATGCAGTATCAGACCATCGATGCATATATTGAGCGCTGCAAGGAATAATGGCAACCGCATTACATAATCTGAGCGAGTACGATTTCAACGCTGTCCCCGATGCGTCGAACATGATTTTCGGCATCGTTGTGGCAGAGTGGAATCCGGTCATTACCAGTGCCCTGCTCGAAGGCTGTGTGTCAACGCTCGAGAAGCATGGCGCACTCCCTGAGAACATCCATGTGAAGACCGTTCCCGGCTCGTTCGAACTTATCTATGGCGCGCATCAGATGACGCTCAACGACGGCTACGATGCCGTCATAATCTTAGGCGCCGTCATCCGTGGCGAGACACCCCATTTCGACTATATCTGTCAGGGAGTCACAGAGGGCATTGCCCGTCTGAATGCCACCAGCAACATCCCCGTTGTCTATGGTCTCCTCACGACCAACGACCTCCAGCAGGCCAAGGATCGTTCAGGTGGCAAGCTCGGCAATAAGGGCGATGAATGCGCCATCGTCGCTATCAAAATGGCAAAGTTCTAAGAAAGATTAATCAACCCATTTTGAGCCTCACCCTTTCCTGGGTGAGGTTTTTTTCTCCCCCTAAGTTAGGGGGAGTCAGAGGGGGTCTGAACGTCACTCGAAACTCGTTGTAGCAGCAATTTTATCCGCATTCATACTCCTTGCGCTGGCGTCAAAGATTTCCTTATAGAGTCCGCCCTGCTGGTAGACCTCGTCCGGCGCACCCTGTTGCACCACGCGTCCCTGCAGGAGTACATAGATCTGGTCGGCATCGATAATCTGGCCGATGTTGTGCGAGATGATAATCACCGTGCGCCCCTTCTTGATGGCATCGATCGAGGCCTTGATCTGCTCCGTAGCGATGGCATCGAGGCTGGCGGTAGGTTCGTCTAAGAAGATAATCGGCGGGTTCTTGATAAACATGCGTGCAATGGCGATGCGCTGCTGCTGGCCGCCGCTCAGCTGCAGGGCTGCTGTCTCGAAACCGTGAGGCAGCGCCACAATCTGGTCGTAGATATAGGCCTGCTTGGCGGCGCGCACCACATCCTCGTGCGTGGCCTGCGGACAGCCGTATTTGATATTCTCCTCAATCGATCCGTCGAAGATATGGTTCTTCTGCAGCACCAGTCCCACGTTCTCGCGCAGCCACTCCGTATCCCATTCGCTCAATGGTACGCCGTCGAGGCTGATCACACCCTGCTGAGGCTGGTAGAACTTGTCGAGCAGGTTCACGATGGTGCTCTTGCCGGCGCCGCTCAGTCCCACGAGGGCGGTAATCTTGCCGCTTTCAATCTTCATCGACACATCCCAGAGCGCCTGTGTGCCATTTGAGTAGGTAAAGTCCACGTTCTTCAGCTCGAAGTCGCCCTTCACCGTCTGTGGCTTGTGCTTACCCGTCTGTTCAACCTCGTCGTCGGCCTTCAGGATACCGAAGAATCCCTCGGCATAGATCAGCGCATCGTTCATATCGTCGTAGATGCGGTGCAGCTGGCGGATGGGCGCGCTCACGTTGGCAAAGAGCATCACGTGGTACATAATCTTTCCGATCGACATGCCCGGATAGTCTATCAGCACGAGATAGGCCGTCAGGATGATGATCAATACGGTGCCGATCTGTTCGAGGAAGCTCTTCAGACCGTTGAACAGATAGGCCTTCTTGCGCGTACTCAGCTGCAGGTCGGTCATCGTGCGCTGGATGCCTGCCTGACGGTCGGCCTCAATCTGCTCGCGGTTGAACGACTTGATCACGGTAATGCTCTCGATGATGTTCAGGATACCCTGGCTCACGGCCTGATGACCGCCGAAGATGCCGCGGCGCCCGCCCTTCATCTTCGTGGCCTGGATATAGGTCACCCAGAAGTAGAGGGGCACGATGCACAGCGCCACGAGTCCCACGTAGAAGTTGGCGGCGAACATCAGTCCCAAGGCGAGGATGGCGCTCGTAAACAGCGGCAGGATTTCAATGAAGAAATTGTTCACCGTGTTGCTCATGCTCATGATGCCTCGGTCTATGCGCGACTGCAGCTTACCCGTCTCGTTGCCCTCGCTGGTGAAGAATGCCATGCGGAAGGAGAGAATGCGGTCGACCACCCTCAGCGACATGTCGCGGCTCACCAGTATGCGCATGCGCTCGCCGTAGTAGCGCTGGAAGAAAGTCACCAATGCGCCGATAACCTCCTTACCCAACAATATCACTGTGATCACGGTCAGTATCTTCACCGCCTGACTCCACTGAAAACCCTCGGGCTGTTGCATCAGCGCGTTGATGGCGTCCACGGCACGGTCCAATACCACGGCATTCACCTGCGCCATCAGCGAACCTACGAGCGTCAGCACCAGCGTTATCACAATCAGCCACCGATAGGGCGTCACAAAGGGCAGGATATTTCTCAACAGCCCCCAGATGTTCATTTTCATTCCTTCCATCATCTATATTTAGTTTGATGTCGCAAAGATAGCCATTTTCTTCGGATTTTCCAAGCGTGAGGTGAAAAATTATGTAAATTATGACATATTTTTATAAGGTTAAATCAAACTTGTTGAACAATCGGTAAAGAGTTTAAAAATCTTTGGCTGTAAGCGTCTGATTATTTACTTTTGCTCTCGTTTTTATGCTGTACCACTAATGAACTTAACCATTGTGCATATCATCCTATTGTTGATCCCATCGTCTGTGATGATGGCGCAGCATCAGATGGTGGTAGTCAATGTCGAGTCGAAGGTGCCCATTCGCGATGTGAGAGTCTGTACCGACCATGGGCAGGAAGTGCGCACCTCATGGGATGGCAGTTTTGTCGTTCCTGACAGTTGCCGCCGGCTCGACTTCCTGCATCCCGACTTTGAACACCGCTACATTCTGAAGTCAGAACTCCACGGCGATACGATATTCCTCATTCCCAATGTCAATGCGCTGCACGAGGTGGTCATCTATGGCGAACGGCGGTTCGAAAAGCGGATGGCGCAGATGTTCAAGCCCTCGCCTCAGCAGATAGAGCGCGACAAACTGCCAACGGTCGTGCCTGCCGGCATCAGTCCCCTCGGCTTACTTCTTTTAGTCTACAACCTTACTTTGCGTGACAAGGTCAAAGACCGTATCCGTCGTAAGAAAGCCCTCAAGGAAGTCCGCCTGAAAGAAGAAGAGTTCCAGCAAAAATGGGACTCGCTGAAACTGGGAAACAGACCTAAATGAAATTATTCGTAAAATACGATATTTTACATTTATTATTAATTCATTTCCACTTCCATATATCTTCCATTACTGGTTTTTTGTAGCTCAGCGGTTGAGTATAGCCGAACAATCGTTTGAGTATAGGCGTTCGGTTGATACCCCGTACTTCGCACCCTAAGAGGTACGGCTTTGCTTCTTGATAACCTGCCATTATTGCGCAATAACCTGCCATTATCAGGAAAGAAGAGGCACTTATCATTTATTGAGATAATCTTAATGGCTCGTTCGAATAGTTCCTTACCCCTATAAGAGACTATCTGAACGACTTGAAGAAACTATCTGAACAACCCAAAGAGACTATTTGAACAACCCAAAGTTGCCCCCAATTATGGAAAACATATGGAAAAAATATCCTCTTCCATGTGCTAAACTACCGGAACTGCGCCTTTTATTTTTGAATAATTTCGTTAAGTAATGATGTATAGACAATATCGAAGGCGACTTCTTGAGTATCAAATACCATGTCTGGATAGAGTGGATCAGGCCCTTTGCCGGTGATAACTTTGAAAGAGTATGTGGTGCCCTCCTCCAATGGCCCAATTTCATATCCCAGATCGAAAGGGCATACACAAGTGGTTACAAATTCACTAACTGTCATATCATACTCTGATACGGCAATGGAATTGCCATTAACCTCCGCTTTTGCCTCAAACAATCTTGAAGAACAGTTAAATACCGCATTGACATGCTTCACATAAAGCATATTTCCTTGGGTGGCTGTCAGTTCAAAATACGAACCATCCGTAAAATCAGTGTTTTCTGCTCTTGTAGACGGTTTACATCCTGTGTTTGAGAAATTCTTCAGTGTGATTTCCTTTTGCTGATATACCGGATTGTCTACATCACCCGTGCAGCCGGCGATAGCCATCAAACTGCATATAATCCATAGAAATCTTTTCTTTTTCATACACCTATATATTACCATTTAATATTAAAACTCGATTATTCGAAAATCTTGCACCTAATGAAAAGACGCAGACAATCGCCATAGGTCTCTCGGCTCACCACAAGCCACAACTGAATATGGGAAGTCTGCGCCCAGATTTGGGTCAGTTCCAATATCAGTTGTTTTGCCCTGCATTCTCGTGTGGTGATTAAGAGACCATTGGGCAATATGTCTTTGCACTCATTACTGAATACGGGGGCAAAGATAAGAATAAATCTGGAAACAAACAAGAAAAAGAAAGAAAACTTGCAAGATTCAGATTTTTTGTCTATTTTTGCAATCGAAAACTCTATTGTTGAACTTAAACTGAATTATAATGAAAAAGAAAAGACATTCAAATGTAAGGTGGATATTTCAAGAAAATATCTATGATTAAGAGATAAAAAGGAAGTTGTTTTCGTGTTAGTACGAAAATAAGTACTGTTTTTCTTGTTTAATACGATTATTTGTACTACCTTTGCAAAACCAAGTAAATATGAAAAGAATTCTTGAACTGACAGAAACTGAATTTGACCTGATAGAAACGGTCAGAAACTACAAACGATGCTACCCGAACGGAGAACCTCAACTCAGATGGGCATGCCAAAGAATGCTTGCTGAACTATTTGATGAACCACTTGAAGATTAAAAACTCAAAATAATATGGCAACAATGACATTAAAGAAGACCCAGACAGGGACGATGAAGGCGCAACTTGCAGATATTTTGATGGCAGTATCATGGTCAGATCTGTCAAGGACTTATTTCGGCAAGTCGAATTCGTGGCTTTATCATAAGCTCGATGGTATTGATGGCAACAAGAAACCAACTGATTTTACTGTTGAGGAGCGATATCAACTCAAGGGTGCACTCATTGATTTGGCAGAGCGCATTCGCAGAGCCGCTGATACAATTGATTAAAGGGACACGTGGTAGAGAAAGATTTTATATGTCTCCTCTGGCTTACGGCTAAAAAACATTTAAGTACGAAAAAAATAGGATGCACTGGTTTTGCCAGGAGTCCGAAGTACTATTTTGGAGATTCCGGCTAAGAAATTTGGTGGAATCGAAAAGAAAATGTATCTATGCAGCGCTATATTTTATGTTGCAGGCGCTGCAACATAAAATATAAGGCAGTAAAAATACATTTGTATGTCGGAAGAGAAACTTCTGTATGCCTGAAGAGAAACTTTTGTAGGGCAGAAAGAGCACTCTCATAAAGTGTGGATAATATCCAAGGAAAAATAGCAATATTCACAGCAGTTTAATCGTTTTTTTTCATTACCTTTGCAGACGGAATGACTATACAGGTGACATACAGGAGAACGAGCAGGTTGTCGATGCGGATCGTGAAGAATGGCGATGTGCATGTGTCGGCGCCTATCGGACTGTCGAAGAAACGGGTGGAGGCGTTTATTGAGGCGCACCGCGACTGGATTGACAAGGCTCGGGAGAATGCCTTGAAGCGACTGAAAAAACGGGACGACTTCTACAACCAGCTGCCGCTGACCACCAAAGCCCAGAAGGCAGAGGCCACAGCGCGGCTGAAGGCGCTGGTGGAGCCGATGATTGAGCGATATGCAGCGGCAATGGGCGTGCGCCCTTCAAGGGTTAGCTATAAACCTACCATCTCGCGCTGGGGCCAGTGTAATGTGAAGGCCCGTAGCATCTGTATCTCAATGTATGTGCTGTTGTTGCCAGACTGGTGTGTGGAGCATGTGGTGGTGCATGAGCTATGTCATTTGCTGGAACCGAGTCATAACGCCCGTTTCCATGCCTTGATGGACCGATACTTTCCCCGTTGGCGTGAGGCCCGCAAGGAAACGGCTAAAACAGTCCTTCGATGAGTTCCTTGTGATGGCCGGGCATGACGATGTGGTGATTGCCGATGGGGTTGGTGAGGAAATAGCTGGTCAGGCTTTTGTCGGCGAGTTGTATTACCTGTTGTGTACGGCACAAGTCCGGTTTCTGTTGGTTGCGCAGCAGTGTGCCTTCAGCGATGAAATGGCGCTGCAGGTCGCCCGATACCTTGAAGATGGTGACGGGGCCCTCCTTCATAAACCCTCTGACGCCTACGCCGATGCCTGATTCAAAATGCGTGTCGAGCTCATAATGCTCCACCATGTCAAGGGGAATGGTGCAGTGGGCCAGTAGTATTTCGCCAGTCTCCGGGTCGATGGTCGATGGATTTGCCTGGAAGCCTGAGATGCCCAACAGCGAACGGACGATCATCATCGACAGCATGGCGGGTACATCGCCTTCGCAGCCAGCCACCAGACCCTCGGCATTGAGTTTTGCTAAGGCTAAGCAGCCTGTGTTTCTGACAGCCGTCAGCAGGTCGAAGCATCGCAGGGTGAAGCCCTTCAGCTGGTGTCTTTCTGTGATTGCCTTCAGCGCCTGATAGATATGGTCGGTATCTCCTTTTCCCACAGTCTGCAGCAGTTCCTGCATAGGAATGTCGACGAGGTCGATGCCTAAGCGGGCTTTCACCTGCTCTTTGTCGGCATGACTGGAAATCAGCCAGTCGGAGGGTTGGCCGATGATGCCTAACCGGATGCCGTCAAGCTGTCGGCAGGCCTCCTCGACCTTTGCCAGCATGGTGATGCGACGGGTGATATGCGGCAGGCTGCCGTGAATGATCTCGCCCTTCAGATGGTGTTGTCTGAGGTAGGAGAGGATCTCCATGGATGCGGCTAATGAATTGCTCTTGCCTGATGTGAGCAGATAGAATGGTCGTGACGACTGTTCCAGCAGCTGAGGGAGCAGTTTAAGGAAAATGCCCTCGGTGCCTCCCGTGCGTACATATATTAAATGGAGTCCGCTGCTGCCGTAATCAGAATAATCGGTTCCCTTCAGTTCATACGTTAGACCAAGACTCTCTAAGAATTCCTTGGTGACAGCGCTTACCGATTTCTCGTCGTGCAACTCCGACGTGAGTGTATAAATACGAATCTTCTGTTCCATTGTTTTCATTCTTTGGATGCAAAGATACTACTTTTTTCAGACAGAAGAACAAAAGAAACATAAAAAAACATGTTCTTATGTACTTATGTCTAAAAATATTCGTAACTTTGCAACCTCAACCTCAAAACCAAAAGTAAATAATGAGATTCGTTAGTTGGAACGTGAATGGCCTGCGTGCCTGCGAGGGCAAGGGCTTCAGTGAGATATTCAGACAGTTGGACGCCGATTTCTTCTGCCTTCAGGAGACGAAGATGCAGGCCGGACAGCTGGACCTGGCCTTCGAGGGCTACGAGAGCTATTGGAACTATGCCGACAAGAAGGGCTACAGCGGCACTGCCATCTTCACAAGAAAGAAGCCGCTGAACGTGACCTATGGCATTGGCATTGACGAACACGACCATGAGGGGCGTGTGATTACCCTCGAGATGGAAGATTTCTTCTTAGTGTGCTGCTATACACCCAACTCGCAGGACGGCCTGAAGCGTCTGGACTATAGGATGACGTGGGAGGATGATTTCCGTAACTACCTGAAGGGACTCGACGCCCGGAAGCCTGTCATCCTTTGCGGTGACCTGAACGTTGCCCACGAGGAGATAGACCTGAAGAACCCCAAGAGCAACCGCATGAATGCCGGCTTTACCGACGAGGAGCGACAGAAGTTCAGCGAACTGTTAGCGGCAGGGTTTACGGACTCGTTCCGCTACAAGTATCCTGACACGGTGATGTATTCGTGGTGGTCGTACCGTTTCCAGGCCCGACAGAAGAATGCGGGGTGGCGCATCGACTATTTCGTGATTTCCGACCGTCTGAGGGAACAGCTGACAGACTCGAAGATCCATACCGAGATATTCGGCTCAGACCACTGCCCGGTTGAACTGGAGATTGGCTGAACGGATCAGCCCTTTCGCTGAATAGATTTGTCCAGGCAGCTGATCCTGCCTAACTTTGCACCATAGACCCGTAAAATATGATAAATATACTGTCAGAATTTGACCCCATTACGCTGGAAGAGATGAGCAGTGTGAAGCTGATGAACCGTACTGATACGAAGTTCGTCACCAACCTCGATAAGCTTCGCCAGCTCTTAGAGATGGCCCAGGCAGACTATTTCGTGCAGGACATCGACGGCGGGCGTAATCTGGAGTATGACACAACCTACTTTGATACGACTGGCTTTGATATGTACTGCCAGCACCAGTGGGGGCATACCAACCGCCAGAAGATCCGGTTCCGTACCTATTGTGTCAGCGGTTTGCAGTTCATGGAGGTGAAGACCAAGAACAACCACGGGCGCACGAAGAAAAAGCGTATAGAGGTGGGCGACATGAATCTCGCCGATGAGGAGAAACGCCAGTTTCTGGCCAAGCACCTGCGCTATGATGTCGACACCCTGGTGCCTGCCCTTAACAACCACTTCTCACGTATCACGCTGGTGAACAAAGCGAAGACTGAACGCCTCACCATCGACTCCGGCCTGCGATTCCACAATATGCAGAACGGCTGCGAACGCGACATGGAGGATCTGGTGATTATTGAACTGAAACGCGACGGACTGGTATTCTCGCCTGTTCTGGAAATGCTCCGACAGCTGCGGATTCATCCCCACGGCTATTCAAAATACTGCATGGGCTCGGCACTGACCTGCAACGGCCAGCTGCCCGTGAACCGCTTCAAACGGAAACTGATCGAAGTGAACAAACTCGTCAATCAACAAAAGCAATAAGAATATGATTAATTTTAACGAACTGTTCTCCCCTGATTTCGGAGAAACCCTGCTGAGATTCGCTCTCTGCTACGTAGTGAACTGGATCATCGTCAACTTCCTTTATTTCAAGAAGGCCAAAAGACGTGATTTCTTTTTCACCTTTATGATTATTTCCGTAGCCATCTTTTTCCTGGTCTACCTGATGATGGGAATGGATCGCGGAAAGGCCACGATGGGTGTAGGTCTCGGACTGTTCGGCATTTTCTCGATCATGCGTTATCGCACCGATGCGATGCCTGTTCGCGAGATGACCTATTTGTTTGTGGTAGTATGTCTGTCGGTGGTTCATGCGATGGCCGATGCGTTAGGGGTTAATGCTGCAGGTGTCATGATTGGCACACCGCTGGCCGAGTTGGCGGTAATCGACGTGATTGTCATCCTGTCTATTGTCATCTTCGAGCGTTCGCTGAAGGTACAGGCCTCGAAACTGGTGCAGTACGACCGTATTGACCTGATCAAGCCTGAACGCAGGGAAGAGCTGAAGGCTGACCTTGAGGCGCGTCTGGGGTTGAAGGTGGTATCCGTGAGGGTAGGAGCTGTCGACTTTTTGCGTGATATGACCGTGCTTCGTGTCTACTACGAGGGCAACGATAGCGGTGATGTGAAGAATATGCTGAAAATCAGAAACTCAGATTATGCGAGCGTATAGACCTGCCCTGCTACTCATTGTTCTCTGTTCACTCTTCACTCCCTTCACGGCTACGGCGCAGGACAGTGGCGATGACTTCGGACTCGACTTCTCGGTTGAGGCACAGAAGAAACTCACTAAGAAGTGGTCGGTGAGCCTGGGTGGGGAACTGCGTACGCGTGATAATACCAAGGAGGTGGACCGCTGGAGCGTGGGCGTGGGTGTCGACTACAAGCTGACCAAGTGGCTCAAGGCCTCGGCGGGCTATGATTTGCTGATAGACAATCGCGACAAGTCGACCTATAAGGCGAACGGCGATCTGAACAAGGTTGCGGAGTTCTGGGGCGTGCGCCATCGTGTGAACGTGGCCCTGACGACGAGTCAGAAAGTGGGTAATTTCAAGTTCTCACTGCGTGAGCGCTGGCAGTATACGTACCGGCCGGAAAGGACCATCGACCGCTATGATGTGGATGATGAGGAATATGAGGAGAGAACCTATCCGGGCATGGCGAAACATCTGCTCCGCAGTCGTCTGCAAGTGGAATATGGTGTGCCAGGGACGGGTCTGTCGCCCTTTGCTAATGTGGAGGTGTTTAATGGCTGGTCGCTGGTGAAGACACGCTATACGGTGGGTATGGACTACGACCTGTCGAAAAAACACAGTCTGGGGCTGTTCTATCGTTATCAGGCCGTGCACGACGACACCGACAACGAAGAGCCTGACCGTCATCTGATAGGTTTTTCATATAAATATAAATTTTAAGGGCGCCAACCGGCGCCCTTAAAATTTACATATCCTCGTAAGTGTCGAGGTAGGTGACATGGGTGACGAGATATTCGTCGACACCATGTTTACCGTCGGCACCGCCGATACCTGATTTCTTCACACCAGCGTGGAAGCCCTGGATAGCCTCGAAATGCTCGCGGTTGACATAGGTCTCGCCGAACTCCAGTTCGCGACAGGCCTTCACTGCGATGTTCAGATCCTTTGTGAAGATGCTCGATGCCAGACCGTATTCGCAGTCGTTGGCATACTTGATGGCCTCGTCGATATCGGAGAACTCGATGAGCGGAATCACAGGACCGAAGGTCTCCTCATGGATGATATCCATATCCTGCGTGCAGTTGTCGAGTACGGTAGCGGCATAGAAGTAACCCTTCTCGCCAACGCGGTGACCACCGCAGAGCAGCTTGGCACCCTGCTTGATGGCGCGCTCCACCTTCTCGGTGACGCTCTCTAAGGCACGGGCTTCTACCAATGGACCCATGTCGACACTCTCGTCGGCGCAGACATCGCCCACCTTCACCTTCGACATCTTGTCGACCAGGATCTTCGTGAAGGCTTCCTTCACCTCTTTCTGTACATACACGCGCTCGGCATTGTTACAGATCTGACCGTTGTTGCCGATACGGCTGTCGACAATCCACTGGGCGGCACGCTCCAGGTCGGCATCTTTCATGACGATGGCAGGAGCCTTTCCGCCGAGTTCGAGACTTACCTTCGTGATGTTCTTCGAAGCAGCGGCCATGATGCTTTCGCCGGCACCAACGGAACCCGTGACGCTGACGATGTCGATCTTCGGTGAACCTGCCATCTCATTGCCGATGACAGAGCCCTTACCGGTGACGATGTTGATGACACCTGCGGGCAGACCGGTCTCTGCGACTACTTTAGCAAACTCCGTACAGTTCTCCGGAGTGAGCTGACTCGGTTTGATCACAATGGTACAGCCAGCGATGAGTGCGGCACCAGCCTTACGGGCAATGAGGAAGAACGGGAAGTTCCAGGGGAGAATGCCTGCCACGACGCCGATGGGCTTCTTGGTGAGCAGGATGGTCTCGTTAGGACGGTCGCTGGGGATGATCTCACCCTCGATATGACGGGCGAAGGTGGCCATATACTCGAAATAGGCGATGGTAGCACCTACCTCGATGGAAGCCCATGTGCGGGTCTTTCCCTGCTCGCGCATGATGATCTCCGTAAACTCCTTCTCGCGTTTCTTGATGCCCTCGGCCATCTTCAGCAGATAGCTGGCTCTTTCGATGGCGGGCGTCTTGGCCCAGGCTTTCTGGGCTGCACGGGCTGCATCCAAGGCACGGTTCACGTCCTCGATGGTGCCTTCCGGCTGACGGGAGATTACTTCCTCAGTAGAGGGGTTCAACACTTCAATCCATTTGCCGTCGCTGCTCTCGCAGAACTGGCCGTTGATAAACATTTTTAGATCTTTCATATACGTTTCGTTTTAGTGTAGAGAAGTTTGTTGGTGCAAATTTAGTGAAAAAATCGCGGAGACAACAAGCAGGAGTGATTAAATAATCTTAAATTCATCATTTCTTATGAATAATTGTGTATCTTTGCGGCCTGAAATCAAGATTATTGAGAATATGAAAAAGATTTTAACAGCAAGCTGCCTGATGATGGCGATGACCGCCATGGGGCAGAACTTTACTCAGAACCTCGACCCGACAGTGCGTCCTGGTGATGATTTCTTTCAGTATGCAGCCGGAGGATGGATGAAAGCCCATCCCCTCGATGCAGAACATACGAACAATGGTGCTTTCACCGATTTGTATGACGAGAACCAAAAGCAGATTCAGGAGCTCATCCTCCAGTATGCCAATACGCCGCAGGAGCAGGGCACACTGGGTCAAAAGATCGGATCGCTCTACAAACTGATGATGGACAGTGTACGCCTGAACCGTGAGGGTTGGACACCATTGAAGCCGACTTTAGAGAAGATCGCAGCCATCAAGGACCGTCGCGAATACCAGTTGGTGACGGCACAGCTCGACCGTAAGGGTGAGGAGACAATGATGTTTGGCGTAGGTGTCGGCTCCGACATGCGCAATGCCTCGATGAACCTCGTTAGCATAGGGCAGGGGGGACTCGGTCTGGGCACGAAGGACTACTATCTGAACGACGACGAGCAGACCGTGCGTATCCGTGAGGCCTACAAGACCTATATGACCAACCTCTTCAAGATGGTGGGTAATGATGAGGCCGTAGCTAAGAAGAAGATGGAGGCCGTGATGGCTATCGAGACGCGTATCGCCAAGGCCAGCAAGAGCCGCGTGGAACTGCGTGACATCGATGCTAACTATCACAAGATGACTTATAACCAGCTGGTGCTCGACTATCCTGGCATCGACTGGGGCAACCTCTTCCTGATCTCAGGATTCCCTGCCTTCGACTTGGTTGATGTGGGTCAGCCGGAGGCCATCCACGAGGTGGAGAAGATTCTGGCAGAGACCGCCCTCGACGACCTGAAGGCATATGCTGAGATTAAGGTCGTGGCCGGTGCCAGCAGTCAGTTGAGCGATGATTTCCGTGCTGAGGCCTTTAAGCTGAGTTCGGTGATGAGTGGTACCCAGCAGGACCGTCCCCGCTGGAAGCGTGCCGTCAGTCTGGTGAGCGGCATCATGGGTGAGGCCATCGGCAAACTCTATGTCGAGAAGTATTTCCCAGCAACGAGCAAGCAGCGTATGCTCGACTTGGTGCACAACCTGCAGACAGCCCTCGCACAGCGCATTGACGAGGCTACATGGATGGGTGCCGAGACCAAGGCCAAGGCTAAGGACAAGCTCGAGAACTTTATTATTAAGATAGGTTATCCCGACAAGTGGAAGGACTATAGCGGATTGAAGGTCGACGAGAGTCTGTCGCTCTATGAGAATCTGGGAAATGTCGCTGAGTGGCGTACCCTCGATGAGTTGAACCGTAAGGTGAATAAGCCCGTTGACAAGACGGAGTGGCACATGACACCGCAGACCGTGAATGCCTATTACAATCCCACTACCAACGAGATCTGCTTCCCAGCCGCTATCCTGCAGCCGCCGTTCTTCGATCCTAATGCCGACGATGCTGTGAACTATGGTGCCATCGGTGGTGTGATTGGTCACGAGATGAGCCACGGCTTCGACGATCAGGGTTCGCAGTTCGATAAGACGGGTAACCAGCGTAACTGGTGGACGGATCAGGACAAGGAGAACTTCAAGGCACGTACGAAGGTGCTGGCCGACTATTTCAGCACCGTTGAGATTCTTCCAGGCAAGAAGATCAATGGTCAGCAGACCTTAGGCGAGAACATCGGTGACAATGGTGGTATCAACATTGCCTACCGTGCACTGCAAAATGTGTTGAAGCAGAATCCTGCCGGCAAGGTCGAGGGCTTCACTCCTGAGCAGCGCTTCTTCCTGAGCTGGGCTCGTGTGTGGGCTGGCAATTTCCGTCCGGAGTATGTGGAGTATCTGATTACCGTCGATGTTCACTCTCCGGCTAAGGCTCGCGTGAATGCAGCCCTGCCACAGATTGATGCGTGGTATGATGCGTTTGGCATTAAGAAGAGCGACAAACTCTTCATTCCAAAAAAGAAACGTGCACAGATATGGTAAACAAAAATCCCCGCCAACCAGCGGGGATTTCTATTTTATTGAATGATGACTTTTCTGATGTCGTCTTCTTTCCTGATGATAAACACACCCTTTCTGCCGTCAAGCAAGTCAACGCGTCGGCCGTTCAGGTCGTAGGTGACTGCTTTGCCAGTAGTGATGTCTTTGTCTTTGCTCAAGGTAGTGATGCCTGTGGCATTGTTCTGAGACACCTTCGAGGCGTCGTAGCTGTGCGAGCCGCCATTGACAACCAACTGACCGTCGGTCCAGATATCACTGCCATCACTGTTCTTGATGGTCAGCGAGCCACCGTCCAGATAGCAGTTGCCGGAGTCCTCATCCTCACCATCATCGTCTTCGTGATTAGGCAGCGCACCTGTAGAGGTTGTGCCGTCCAGTTCCACCTTAATGCCGTTTGCTTTGGCACCCGAGATGTTGATATTGCCGCTCTGCATCCAGAAGTACTGCTGACAATGCAGGCCGTCTTTCTTGGCACCGGTAACGTTCAGTGTCAGGTTCTTCACCTGCATATACTCCTTACAACTGATGGCGTGACCTGTGTTACCTGTCACATTCAGCGTACCTTTGCCTTTTATCTCAAAGTGACCTTTGGTATAGATACAAGCCTTCCAACTGCCGTTAGCACCGTCAGCAAGTGTGTTGATAGTTCCATTGCTGGCACTCAGATCAATGCGCTTGCCATTATCGATGTTGATGGCAGCACCTGTTGGGTTGGTCAGCGTCAACCCCGTCAGCTTGACGGTACACTTGTAACTGCCTTTCAGTTCGAATCCGCCGTCACTGCTGCTGCCGGAGAGTTCGTAGGTGATCTCGCCTGGATCCGTTTCGGTCACTGTTTCGGCCTGTACCAGACTCACGTGCGATGACGTGCCGCTGGAACAAGTCACAAAACCGGCTATGTTACTATCGATAGTAACCATAGCCGTTGTGCCGTTAAATTCTACTTTAACAGTATTTTTTGCCGTCACAACCATGCAGGTCATGACGGCAAATATAGCTAAGAATAGTTTTTTCATTTGTAAACTTAACAGTTTAGATTCCAAGAGCCTTCTTTGCCTGATCAGCAGCAGCGTCTACAGCCTCACCAGCCTTCTCCTTGGCAGCGTCCTTGGCATTCTCAGCGGCGTCCTTAGCAGCATCAACAGCACCTTCAGCAGCGTCCTGAACAGCGTCTACGGCACCTTCTGCAGCATCCTTGGCACCATTGAGAGCCTGCATCAGACCGTCCACAACAGTCTCGGCAGGAGCAGCGGTTAGGGCAGCCAGAGCTGTCTGTACAGCCTCGTTCTCACCAGCGAAAGCCTTGATCTTCTCAGCATTCTCCTTCAGGAAGTCCTGAACCTTGGTAACATACTCCTTGGCCACAGCGGGGTCAGAACCGATGATGTCCTTGATCTTCTCCTGGATAGCGGTGAGTACCTCCTGGAACTTGCTGGCGTCCTGAGCCTCAATCTGCTCGGTCAGCTGGTTGATAGAAGCAGCAGCCTCTTCCTCAGCGTTGTAAACCACAGCCTCTACTTCGTCTGCAGGAGCCTCTGCAGTCTGAGCCTTGTTACCACATGCGGTGAAACCGATAGCGCACATTGCCATCACAACAAACATAATTTTCTTCATAATGCTTTCATTTTAATAGTTAATAATGTAAATTTTCTCTCTCAAATTGCTTTCCCACTTTTAGGGGTACTTGATTTTCGGCAACAAATATAGGTTATTTTTAAATAACTTGGTTCAAATTTTTGCGCTTTTTAACTTTTTTCTTAATTTTGCAGGCGTTTTCAAGATAATTTAGTGTAAATGACGACTTTAGAGTTCAAACCAAAGTTGTTTTCGACGTTGAAGAATTACAATCGGAAGCAACTGACATCAGATTTGCTTGCCGGCATCATTGTCGGTATTGTGGCCTTGCCGTTGGCCATCGCCTTCGGTATCGCCTCTGGCGTGACCCCTGAGAAGGGTATCATCACGGCCATAGTCGCCGGACTGATTGTTTCAGTCTTCGGTGGATCCAAGGTTCAGATAGGTGGCCCTACGGGCGCGTTCATTATTATTATTTATGGCATCATTCAGCAGTATGGCTTCGAGGGTCTGACCATCGCCACGCTCCTGGCTGGTTTTTTCCTCATTATGTTTGGAGTGCTCCATCTGGGCACTATCATCAAGTATATCCCGTACCCTATCGTGGTGGGCTTTACTTCTGGTATCGCCTTGACCATCTTCACCACGCAGATCAAGGATCTCTTCGGACTGACGATGGCTTCCGTGCCCAGTGACTTTATCGAGAAATGGATAGCCTATATCGGCTCGTTCTCCACCATTGACAAGTGGAGTGCCGCTGTGGGCATCGGCTCCGTCGCCGTCATCGCCCTCTGGCCGAAGATAGCCCGTTATAATAATGTGCTGAAGAAATTGCCTGGCTCTTTGATTGCCATCATCGTGATGACCATTGGGGCGCTGCTATTCAAACAGTATGCAGGCGTGACTTCGATAGAGACCATCGGCGACCGTTTCAGTATCTCCAATCAGTTGCCCGGTGCCCAGGTGCCTGAGCTCACGTGGGATGTCATCAAAAGCCTTGTCTCGCCTGCCATCACCATTGCCATCCTCGGTGCCATCGAGTCGCTGTTGTCGGCTACTGTGGCAGATGGTGTCATTGGCGACCGTCATAACTCCAACACGGAACTCATTGCACAGGGTTTTGCCAATCTGGCCAGCCCCATCTTTGGCGGTATCCCTGCAACGGGAGCCATCGCCCGTACGATGACCAACATCAATAATGGTGGCCGCACCCCCGTGGCCGGCATCATCCATGCTGCCGTGCTGCTGTTGATCTTCCTGTTCCTGATGCCGCTGGCACAGTATATTCCCATGGCTTGTCTGGCAGGCGTGCTCGTCATCGTGAGCTATAACATGAGCGGTTGGCGAAGCTTTGTGAGCATTCTGAAAAATCCCAAGAGCGATGTCATCGTGCTCTGGGTCACCTTCCTGCTCACGGTCATCTTCGATCTCACCATCGCCATTGAGGTAGGACTCATCTGCGCTTGTCTGCTCTTCATGCGCCGCATGGCTGAGACCACCGATGTCAAGGTGATCAGTGACGAGATCAATCCTGAGGAAGAGGATAGCGACTTCCAACTGGGCAATCTCGAGCACCTCACCATTCCCGAGGGTGTCGAGGTCTACGAGATCAACGGTCCTTATTTCTTCGGTGCCGGCAATAAGTTCGAGGAGATTATGGGTGCCCTGCGCCATCAGCGTCCGAAGGTACGCATCATCCGTATGCGAAAGGTGCCTTTTGTCGACTCCACGGGCATCCACAACCTGACGAACCTCTGTCTGATGTCACAGGCTGAGGGTATTCAGGTGGTACTTTCAGGTGTTAATGAGAAGGTGCAGACCGTGCTTCATAAGGCAGGCTTCGACACCATGCTCGGCGAGGACAACATCTGTTCGCACATCGACCTCGCCCTCAATCGTGCAAAACAACTCATTTAAACTCAATCCATATGAATATGAAAACCTTTAAAATGCTTTTGGCCGTTGTATTATCGGCCGTTGTCTGCACACAGGTTGCAGCGCAGGGATTCCGTAGGGAGAACTTCCCTGAGGGTTCCTATTCCCCAGTGACTAACATCAATCGCGGTGGATATCCGCGTGTGTTGAAAGACCTCAGCGTTATGTTCCGCGTGAATGCCCCGCAGGCGCAGAGCGTGCAGATCGACTTGGGCGGCACCAAGTACGATATGCAGAAACAGGAGGGTGGTGCTTGGACGGTGACCACCCGTCAGCAGGTGCCCGGATTCCACTACTATTCGCTCATCATCGACGGCGTGTCGGTGGCCGATCCCGCCAGTCAGTCGTTCTACGGTTGCAGCCGCTGGTCGAGTGCCATCGAGATTCCTGAGGCTGGCATGGACGTCTTCGAGGTGCAGGATGTGCCTCACGGCGAGGTCAACACCGTCTATTATTACTCAAAGGTGGAAGAGGCTTGGCGCCCACTGATGGTCTATACGCCGGCAGGTTATAATGAAGGCCGGCAGACCTATCCTGTGGTCTATATCCAGCATGGCGGAGGCGAGGATCATCGCGGATGGATGGAGCAGGGCCGCACGGCGCAGATCATGGACAATCTGATTGCTGCCGGTAAGGCTGTGCCGATGATTGTGGTCAGTGCCAATAGCAATGTGCAGTCGCGTAATGGCGGCTTTGGCGGCGGTTATAGCTGGGAGGGCATGCAGACCTTCCGCAGTGAACTTATTGATAATGTCATCCCCTTTGTCGAAAAGACCTACCGCGTCAGGAATGACCGCAAGAACCGTGCCATGTGCGGTCTGTCGATGGGTGGCGGTCAGTCGTTCTACATCGGTCTGCGCGATCCCGAAGTGTTTGCCAACGTAGGTGTGTTCTCAACGGGCATGTTCGGAGGCATCCGTGGCGCGTCGAACTTTGATTTGGAGAAAGAAGTGCCGGGTATGCTTTCCAATGTGAAGGCTTTCAACCAGCAGTTCGATGTGTTCTTCCTTAGTTGTGGCGAGCAGGATCCACGCATTGAATACACCCGCAATATCGTCAAGACGATGCGTGATGGTGGGGTAGAGGTGCGCTTCAATTCCTATCCCGGCGATCACGAGTGGCAGGTCTGGCGCAAATCGCTCCACGAATTCGCACAGTATCTGTTTAAATAATAAAAGCCCGCTGGAGAGCGGGCTTTTATTATGATTTCGACTGCATATCGTAGACGACTTGCATGAGTTTCTTGCCGAGTTCGTCGGCCATGTCCATTGTCGGGGCCTCGCTGTAGACACGGATGATGGGCTCGGTGTTTGATTTACGCAAGTGAACCCAGCGGTCAGCAAAGTCGATTTTTACGCCGTCGATGTCGTTGACCTTGGCGCTGTTGTCCTTGGCAAACATTTCCTTGACCTTGACGAGGATAGCGTCGACATCGGTCTCTGGGGTGAGGTCGATGCGGTTCTTGGCAATCTGATAGTCAGGGAAGGTGCGGCGCAGTTCGCTGGCGGTGCAGTTTTTCTGTGCCAATGACGACAGGAAGAGGACAATGCCCACGAGGGCGTCGCGGCCATAATGGCTCTCAGGATAGATGACGCCGCCATTGCCCTCACCGCCGATGACGGCATTCACCTCTTTCATCTTGGTGGTGACATTGACTTCGCCCACAGCAGCGGCAGCATACTGGCCTCCATATTTTTGAGTGACATCGCGCAGAGCGCGGGTAGAGGAGAGGTTGGAAACGGTATTGCCTGGCGTGTGACTCAGCACATAGTCGGCGACTGATACCAGTGTGTATTCCTCGCCAAACATCGTGCCGTCTTCGCAGATGAAGGCGAGGCGATCGACATCGGGGTCGACCACGATGCCCAGGTCGAATCCGCCCTGACGCATCTTGTCCATAATGCCATGCAGATTTTTCTCTAAAGGCTCGGGGTTATGGGCGAAGTCGCCAGTGCAGGCGCCATTGAGTATCTGATAGTCCACACCGAGGGCCTCGAAGAGTTTGGGCAGGATGATGCCGCCCACGCTGTTGATGGTATCGACGCAGACTCGGAACTTGCGATTCTTGATGGCTTCGAGATCGGCGAGTTTCAGCTGGAGCACGCTGTCGATATGGCGCAGGTCAAAGGAGAAATCTTCAGTATAATGGCCCAACTGGTCGACTTCGGCGTAGTTGAAGTCTTCGCGGGCAGCGATGTCGAGTACCTCGGCACCGTCGGCAGCAGTCAGGAACTCTCCCTCGCCATTGAGCAGTTTCAGGGCGTTCCACTGACGGGGGTTGTGCGAGGCGGTGATGATGATGCCGCCGTCGGCACCGCTCATGCGGACTGCCAGTTCGGTGGTGGGGGTGGTGGCGTAGCCGATGTTGATGACGTCGCAGCCGCAGCCCATCAGTGTGCCGCAGACCACATTCTTCACCATTTCGCCGGAGATACGGCCGTCGCGACCCACTACAATCTTGCCGTTGTGGCCGGTCTTGCGCGCCATAAAGGTGGCGTAGGCTGTGGTGAACTTAACGATATCTAAGGGATTAAGGGTATCGCCCGTACGTCCGCCAATGGTGCCGCGGATGCCGGAGATGGATTTAATAAGAGTCATGCTTCTTTCTCGTATGTTATTTCGTAAAAAAATGGTAGCACGTCCTGTGCGGCGATGGTGTGACCTTGGCTGTGGGGCACGATAAGGCGCACCTTGGCCTTCTCGTCGGTAAGGGTCTTGGCACGCCCCACCTTGATGTATGAGAAGGGCACAAGCCAGCCTGCTGGCACAGAAGCTGTACCATAGACGGAAATCATGACGCCTTGGGTGAAGGAACCGGAGAAGGTGCCACTGGTATTGGTGACACGCATGACATCGACACGGGCGGCGTAAATGTCTGTATTGTTACGTAGGGTAGCGGAGTCACCCTCGATGTTGTACTCCCTGAAGCGGCAGCATATATTAGCGGTTTCGCCGTCTTTGAGTTTCTCGCCACAGCCGGGACGGGCAATCTGCATGTAGACGCCGCTCTTGTTGAGCTTGACGAACTCGTTGCGGGCTGTATCAGTGACATAGCCCTGACGCACGAACTGATCTTCATCGATCACGATAATATTGTAATCGGATATGAATTTGGAGATGGCGTTACGCTCCTTCTCCTTCTTGTCGCCATAGGTCTCATAGTCGTTGCAGCTGGTGAGAACGGCTACGATGGCGACGAATATCAATACGATCTTTTTCATATTTCAATTATACTTCAATTCTTCAATTTTTTAATTCTTCAATTTTTCTCCAAACGCCGCGATTGCCTTGCGGGTAATCTCAACAGCCTCTTCGAGGGAACACTGCAGGCGTCCGCCAGAGGCGTTCAGGTGTCCACCGCCATTAAAGAACTGTTCGGCCATCTCGTTGCAGGGGAAGTCATCGACGGAGCGCAGACTCACCCAGACAACCTGACTTTTCTCGGTATCCTCACGCAAAGACACAGAGAGTTTCAGGCCTTTAATCTGCTGGGGGATATTGACAAGCCCTTCGGCATCACCCTTGATGAAGTTGAAACGCTTCTGGTCGTCCTTGGAGATGGTATAGAATGAGGCGTTATACTCAGGCAGATAGACCAACTTTTCATACATGACATAGCCCATCAGGCGAAGGCGGTTCTCGGAATAGTTGTGGTAGACATTGCGATAGATGCGGTCCTTGTCGATGTGCTTCGTGAGCAGTTGGGAGATGATAAAGAATATCTCAGGGCGCGTGGAGGCAAAGGTAAAGCCGCCAGTATCGGTCATCATGCCGCAGTAGACGGGGATGGCGAAATGCTTACCCTGATTCTCGAAATGTCCGAGTTGCCACACGATGCGGAAGACGATTTCACTGGTGCTGCAGACCTCGGTGTGGGAAATGGTGAGCTCGGCTGGCACATCAGGGTTGAGGTGATGGTCGAAGAGCACGATGACACCCGGCGTCCGGAGCAGGGCGGGTTCCATCTCGTCGACACGGCTCGGCGTATTGAAGTCGAGGCAGAACACGAGATCGGCAATCTGCAGATGCAGATCGCAGCGTTCGCGGTGTTTGTCGTAGCGGATGATTTTTTCTGTGTTGGGCAGCCAGTGGAGGAAGTCGGGAAACTGATCGGGTACAATGACTGTAGGCTCCTTGCCCATAGTGCGTAGGAACTCTGCCCATGCGAGACATGAGCCGATGGCATCGCCGTCAGGACTGCGATGGCAGGTGACGACGATGTTCTGACTGGTTTCAATCAGTGTGCTAAGCTGACTGCACTCTTGTGGCGTAAGGATGTCGATATTCATTTAGAACAGTTTGTTCGGATAGACACCCTCGTCGATGAGCTGCTGGATGCGGGCTACCGTGCCTTCACGGTCGGCGGCATAGGTGACGCCAAACCACTTTGAGGTGGTGTCGAGCACCTTCACTGATGCGGTATTCTCGACGATGAGCTTGTTGACCATCAGGGGGATGAAGAACTCAGCCTTGAGGTTCTCTATATTCTTCGGATCGCTGAGGAACTCCTTGAAATAAGCCTCAGAGTAATCGAAGTAATCGGGTGTGAAGCCCCACATATTCATAGAAACGGGGGTGTTGTCGTCGACAACAACCCACTGGCCCTGCTCGTCCTTGTAGCGGATGGGCTCGCTGGCAGCACCGGCATTGCTTCCATCTTCAGCGCAGCGCACAATCTCGGTGCGTTCCACGACGGTGGTGAGGTGATCTTGTGCATCCTTCGAGCAGATACCACGCGCTACGGTTCCATTCTCGCTAAGGGTGTTGCCTACACGGAAACCTACCATTGCATACTGGTTCTTAGATCCCTCTGGCAGATCGCTGAGGAACTTGCCGATGACCATGAAGGCATCGCGGTTATAGAAGTCGTCGCAGTTGATGACACAGAAAGGCTCCTTAATCACATCCTTACCCATGAGTACGGCGTGGTTGGTGCCCCAAGGCTTCTGACGACCTTCAGGTACGGAAAAACCATCGGGTAGGGCATCAAGGGCCTGAAAACAGAGCTCGCAAGGGATATGTCCCTCGTATTTGGAAAGAATCTGTGTGCGGAACTGTTCTTCGAAGTCTTTACGGATGACCCATACGATCTTGCCGAATCCTGCCTGGATGGCGTCGTAGATACTGTAGTCCATGATGGTTTCGCCATTGGGGCCAAGACCATCGAGCTGTTTCAAGCCTCCGTAGCGGCTTCCCATGCCTGCTGCAAGCAGGAAAAGTGTAGGTTTCATATTTGTCTGTTTTTTGATATTTTACATATTTCGCTGCAAAGATACGAATTTTTAGCGAATAGTGAAAAGTGAATAGTGAAGAATTTGCTGCCGCTCTACATTTATTAACTATTAACGATTCGCTATTAACGATTCACTCCTTAGAACGGGTAGCCGATGGCGAAGTGGATGGTTTGCATGTTCTTAAAGCTGCCAGTGTTGAAATAGCCGTTGTGACCATTGAAGTAATCGAACTCCGGAGTGTGTAAAGCGAACCCCCAGTCCAAGCGGACGACGAGGAATCCCAGGTCGTATCTCAGGCCAATGCCCGTGCCGATGGCGATGTCGTCGAAGAAACGCGAAGGTTTGAATTTCATCATATCCAACCATGCCTTCGTTTCTTCAAGATCTTCCAGATCTTCTGTTGTTCCGGATTCCATAGCCTCTTCTTCAAGAAAAGTGAGATCATAGCCTTTCAGACGCCAGGTATTACCGATATCGATGAACGCTGCTCCATGGAGATTACCGAAGAGGGGCCTCCGGTATTCGAGGTTGGCTACCAACTTCATCTCACCATTGCGGTACAAATAGGCCCACTGACGACTCTTCTCGCCTAACATCGTGAATGCTCCAGGTCCCACGTCGCGTACGAGGAAGGCTCGGATGCTGTTGGCACCACCAACATAGAACATTTCGGTGAAGGGTGACTCGACACTGTTGCCATAACTGAAAAGAATACCGGCATTGATATGTCCCACCAGCTTTGAGTAGGTGTCTATGCTCCAGGTCTTGGTGAAGTCGGTCTCCAGGCGAAGGAACTGGGAGTAGGGGTTCTTAAACAGGGTCTTTTCTTTTTCGTTGAAACTATGTCCGCCTAAACGGTGGTAGAGGGAGACGATATTACCTGCTTCTTCGACTGTTGTCTCCCAGCGGATGGGATTGCGGTAGTGAGAGGGGCTGGTATAAGTATAGGTATAGCGCATCTTAGGGATGAACCTGTCTTCCATCATGGCATATAAATAGACATTGCTATCCGCCAGCTCTTCAAACTTATCAGTCATGCTGTTCATGAACTGATAGTTGATGTTGAGCGGCGAGAACTCGTGGCGGCTGTTGGGAGAGGTCTGCCAACGGTAGGTCCATTCACCAGAGACGATGTGCATTTTGTAATACGTCGGGCGGCGTATGACATCGGTGGACACCTTTGCAATCGTGGTGGGTGCCGTGTAGAACCGACGTGGCTTGGGACGCCCGTTCTTATCGCGACGCACCCGATCGCTGTTGTAGAAGGGGGCAATGATGCGTGGGAACTCGAGCGAGGCCTCTGCACCATACTGGAAAGTGTTCATGTCGGAACCGGCTCCATTCTGCCACTCGTTAGAGCCATGGAGGCTGATGTCGAGTTTCTCACCACCTTTGAAGGCGTTGCGTTTCGTGAAACCGATCTTTATCTGAGGGCCCCAGCGGCCGATGGTGCGGCCGATGACATCCGTGCCGAAATAGAAATCGTAAGGTTTGTCGAACACGCAGTTCAGCGTGAGGTCGAGAGAGTCGGTGCCCGTGCGTGGGGTGAAGAGGAAATCGGTGGTGCTGAACACGCCTGTGGCATTGATCTTGTTGGCACTCTCTTGGTATTTCTCCAGACTGAACGGCTGTCGCGGACGCAGGGTGAGGTCCTTCAGGATGGTACGCGGACTGATGGGTGAACTCTTGCCATTGAAATGAATGGTGAGGTGCCGCCGCAGGATAGAGTCGTTGAGTGTCTCACGAGCCGTCTTTCGGAATTGAACGTCGATATGGCCGATATACCATTTTTTCAGCACTTCCTCTGGGAGACCGTCCGTCATCTGTAATCGGAGCTGCGTCTTGTTAGGAACGGCAATGGTGTCGGCGAAATAAGTGGTATAGTTAGGCTTGAAATAATAATAGCCATTGTTGCGGAAGAGTGTACTAATGCGGCTACGCTCCCCATCGAGGGCTGCGACACTGAAAGGGTTGCCCTTGGGGATGAGCGTCTCCTGATGGGTGGAGTCGATGAGGTGCTGCAGTGAGTCGGTAAAGCCGATATACGCCACAGAATCGACCGTGAAGAGTGAATCGAGTCTGACGGTATAGCGGAGCTTGCTCTTCTTGGGATTCTTCATGGCCACAGGCTCATAGGTGACCTCGCCGCGAAAATAGCCGTTGTTGCGAAGCACCGATGTGGCCACAGACGCACGCAGGGCGGGATTCACCTGACTCATCAGCACAGGGGGCTTTCCGAACGACTTGGTCATCCACTTGGCAAAAGTGGAGTTCTTCGAACCGAAGGTATTATAAACCCATAAGCGCCAGGACCAGGGGGCAGCGTAGTAACTGCTGAAAAAGAGCGAACCATTGGGGATGGTGGCCAAAGCGGCCTCTACCTCTTCCTTCATCGCTTCCTTTTGTTCCTCGAGGATCTTGCTCTTTGGAAGGTTGCTGTCTTGCTCGTCGATATAGGCTATCTCTTTCAGACCTCTGAACAGCTGGTCGTCTTCAGGAATGTCCTTCGTGAGCGAACAGGATGATAAAAGCAAAAGGGCAAAAAGGTAGAAAGGTAAAAGGACTGCTGTCTTTACCTTCGTGACAATGCGATATGTAAGATGCTGCTTCATTTTTTCCCTTTTTACTATTTTTATCTTTCTACTTTTACGCTGTCAGTAGCCGTCGTGTCGCGTCTCAATGTCTGTCCTGGCTGCTGTTGCGTGGTGATGCGCCGCACGGGCTGTTCCTCCTTCTTCCAGAACCGGAGGATATCCCAGAAGTTGCTGAGCTTGCGTCGCCAAACGAAACCACCGCCATAAATGTTTGTATAGCCATCGAGCCAGTCGTAGACATTCTGCTGATAGAAGAGCTTGGCATTCATCGTACCGCTCTGGTTCAGACGATACTCCATCGAAACATTGTCGAAGAACGACTGTTTCTGTCCCTGCGGCGTATTGTCGCCTGAGGAGACGACACCTCCTAGCTCGATCTTCAATCGGTTGTCGAAGAATCGCTTGGCAAACTTGAAGGAGTAGTCGGTCTGCATGGCGCCTGTGGCATTGGTGGTATTGTCGATACCCACACTCAGGTCGAGGGTCTTCAGGGCAGAGCCGGCGATATTGTTAATCTCGCTCTGCAGGAACGAACTGAGGGCGGCATTCATCGAGAATCCGCTGGTGTTGGAGTCGGCGAGATACATGCCTGTGGTAAGCATGGCCACCGCTATCTTTGAGCGTTCTTCGGCACCCATGCTGTTGAGGTCACCATTGATGAGATTATCCTCAGGTGCCTCGATGATAAATTGCACACCCATGTTGTTGAGCGTCTGGGTGATGATGACACCGCACTCAAAAGCCACTGCACGTGTTGTGCCTTCACCACCGACGGTGGCTTTGGTGCGCTCTGTGGCGGTGATGTTCAGCTTGGGGTTCATTGCATCGCCTGTAAATTCCACATAGCTGCCTTCCTTGATGACGAAGGTCTTCAGTGGAATCACTGGCAACGAGTATTTCATCTCGCCTCGGTTCAGAGTGTAGCGGCCAGTGAGATTGATGCCCTCCTGATTGTATTTCATACGGAGGTCACCACTACCTATGAGATCGATATAGTTGGTCTGATCAACGTTAAGGTCACAGACAATGTGCGCACCTTGTGCCACAGAGATGGTGAGGTCAGCATTTAGGCCTGTTGGTACGGGCTTAACAACAACGGTTTGGGTGGAGTCGCTGAAATCGGTAAATTTCACCAGCTCGTCGAGACGGTTATCGGTAGAGAGGGGCGAGTCGAGGAGCATGTAGGTCATATCGGTAGAGCTGAGTACATCGAGACGACCTCGCACATCCAACTGCTCCAGCGGTCCCTGCATGCGTGCCCCGAAATTCACGTAGGCTTTGCCGAAAGCAATGCTCTTAGCCTCCTGTTTGGAATTGATCAGTAGCAGGTTACGGGCTCGCATACGCATATCCATTGTGATATGTTCCATATCGGAGAAGTCAATGTTGCCCATCATGTTGATAGGTTCATCGTTGTAGGCATAGAGTCCGAAATTTTCTAACAGAAGACGGGAGTCGATGATACGGATGGGGTCATTGTCAAAGCGCATGCGGATGCCGTAAGGCTGGCTCACTAAGTAGGCCTCCTCCACATAGAGTTCACCATCGACCTCCGGATGCTGCAGAGTACCCTTGATGGTCAGCTCACCTTCGGCATAGCCCTCAAGACCAACGATTTGGTCTTCTATGAAACCATTGACAAGTGACAATGGGAAATGGGTCATACTGAAGATGGCATCGATATGGCTTTCATCCTTATTCTGATAATTGCCACTCAACGATCCAAACTCTTCATCGTTGAGCATGAGGTGGGCCTCGACTGCATGGGTGTCATCTTCTTTCATCAGATAGACAAACTCTGTGCTGAGATTGCCGATGGCTGCACCCTCATAGGTCATATCCTCGATGGCCATGTCAGAGACTACGGAGAATTTCTCGTTCTGGTCTTGCAGAATGTGATAGTCGCCGTTGAGTTTGCCAGTGATCTTCGGCAGATAAGGCAACACAGATGTAATCTCGCCCAGATCGATACGATTGCATGAAAGCGTCAGGTCTTGCAGCATCGTGGAATCTTGGTTTTCGGTATAGAGCTTCAGACCGGTTTTGTCGTCGGAAATGAGGTCCACTTTTGCTTGTATCTTCTTGTCACTGCCCAGAAAAATGAAATTGTCCTTGTTCAGATTGAATTCCTTGTAACCTACCGTTGGCCTGTCGGGCAAGAGCTTGAAGCGGATGCCGCCATCTTCCATTTCAGCGGTGGCACCGATTCTGACACCCATCTTACCATCTTTGTCAAAGTAGCGTAGTCCGGCAAGAGCACCATGCTCATGCACATGACCATCGATAAGGGCATTGAACACGAACTGTGGGTTTCTGCGGTTGTTGCGTATCTGGGCCTGATAGGTGAGTCGGTCTTCTTTATGAATCAGGCTCAGATGGATGGTATCTATGCGGGTGCTGTCGTAATTCAGCGAATAAAGGTGCCCAGAGCCGTTGATGCCTGTCTCTGGTGAGGTGTTCAGATCAAGCAGTAGGTCCTTGAAGTCAATCTCCTGGGTTTTCAGAAGATTGGCGATGGGGTTCTCTTTCTTGCTTTCTATATGGAGTTTCATGGTGGGCAGCAGGCGTTTGATGGCGGGCTGGTCAATTACCCTGGCTTCGAATTGGGCTACTACGGAATCTGTAAGGGTGGTTATCTGTTTTAGAACCCGTTCGTAGCCGCCCTGGGCATCAAGCTTGACGATGAAGTCGCCACTCTGTATTCTGGCGTAGGTAGTGTCGCGGTTGGCCTTTAGCAGTATGCCCACCTTCGTTGGACTGTAGGTGGTCTTTTCATCCTCGATACTGATGTCGTCAATCAGACCGCTGATGTAGTGGCTGTCCTTGAGGTTGGATTTGATGTCAAGGTCACCGCTCAGGCCGATGGTAAGTGGCTTGTCTGTCAAGCGCATCTGGAAGAGGTCGGCCTTGGCGACATCAGCACATAGCTGGGCTTCGATGGTCCGGTCTGTGGCAAGGGCGGGTGCCAGTAGCATATCAACTGTGACATCGCCAACGAAGAGAGCATTATGCCCAGTGATGATGGCGTGGGTGCGTCCGTTGCTGATGGTAGCATTGGCGGTCATATTGTTAAGGTCCCAACTGCCGTATTGCAGATGGTGGAGGGTGGCGTCGGCCGTCAATCGGGTTTGTTTGGAGAAAAAGTCTGTACCATAACCCTTCGCAGTGATGTCGGCGGATAGGCTATAGATGGAATCCTTAGGCATGAAGTGATGCAGATCCAGATTGTTGATGCTGATATCTGCGTCATAGCTCATCATGCTGGGCATCATTTCACCTTTGGCATTCTGAGGAATGGTGGTTGTGCCCTTCAATTTGACCGTTCCCTTACCTTCACGGGCAATGAGATCGGCTGCGTAGCGGGGACCATCGGCTTTCATCGTGCCATCGAGGGAGATGCCGTTGGGGATGCGATAGTCTCTCATCGTTTTGGGGTCGAGCAAAGTTGTTACAAAGCCGATATCCTGTGTCTGGGCACTTACCTTCAGATCGGCCTGAAGCTTGGACATATCAGTCATGTGGGCTGCAGTACCGCTGGCTGAGAGATGGAAAGCTGTGGGAAGGTTGATGTCAAGGCCTGTGAACTCCAATTGCTTGTTATTGCCGTTGATGGATCCTTTGATGGCGATGGGATGATTCGGATATTGTCGGATAAACGATGGCGGCATATCACCCAGGTATTTCATCAGGTCTTGTTTGCCTACCTGAGCATTCAGTCGCATTCTCATCATGCCCGGATCCTTTTCATCAAAGGCATTGAAGTCCATATCTACTTCGGTGTAGATATTCGAATCGGGTGTTCTGAGGCTAAGAGCTGGTATCTGTATTTTGTTGAAGGCAGAATCGAGTCTGATACCGCCTTCTAACTTGGCGATTTCGATTCCGCTTTTTTCTTTTAAACTCGTATTACGGACATAGAACGAAGTGCCCTGTGGGGTATAGCTGATAGAATCGATACCGAGATAGATGTTAGTGAGGGCGATGTGGTTATAGTCTAAACCTGCCACATCGGGCTCAAAGCGATTGTCATAACTCAACTGTCCATCGTTCCATTGTAAGCTACTCACCTGATAGATCTCCTTTCCGAAGTCGATGTTGGCTTCTTTGGCAACAGCATGACCCAAATAAGCATCTATATGTAAGGTGTCGCCTGGCAGGTGGATAGCGAGACGGGTCTTATGAATGCTGAGGCTATCGGCATTGATAATCCATTTGTTATCTGAGGTGGTAGTGTCTATAGCAGCCGTATCTGAGAGTTGGATATCGAGGTCTGCATCTACCAGTCGGGCACCGTTCACCTCCACCGTTTCCTTATCTAAGTCAACGCCTTTCGATGATAGCCAAAGTTCCTTCAACTGGCCCTTGATGCGCAGGTCGCTGATAAAGCCGTTGGTATTGAGTCTGGCATCTCGTATCGAGAGTTCGTCGATGACCACATGTTTCTCCAATAGTGGCCATAGTTGGATATTGGCCGTCAGGTGGCCTACGTCAGCAATGGTGTCTGTGACATGAGGAAGAGAGTCATTCGGATGGAGCATGCGGAAATCGTCGATGCCGAGGTCAAAGGGCCACTCGAGATTGACATGTCCCACTGTGATTTCCATGCCCGTTTTCTCTGAAGCGATGGCCGCTACTTTCTTTACCGCCCAATTTTGTACGGGTGGTAGGTAGAGTAGTGCGGCGAGTATGAAAAACAGCAGAATGGGCGTCAGAACCGCTATCGCCATCCACTTCAGCGCTTTCTTCATCTATAAACTATAAACTCTCAACTCTCAACTAAAGTTTAAAAGCACGCCATAAAATGTCATCGGGTAGGGGAGCCTCGGCGATGATGGTCTCCTTGGAGACCGGATGTACAAACTCCACACGACGTGATAATAGTGAGATGCTGCCATCGGGATTGCTCCTTGGAGCACCATATTTCAAATCTCCTTTGATAGGACAGCCTATCGCGGCCAATTGGCAGCGAATCTGATGGTGACGACCTGTCAGAAGCTGCACTTCTATCAGTGAATAATTGTCAGAATGGCTGAGCACGTGATATTTCAGAATGGCTTTCTTGGCGTTGGGTTTTTCCTGCTCATAAGCATACGATTTGTTCTGCTTCTCATTCCTCACAAGCCAATGGGTAAGCGTTCCCTCGTTGTCGCGAGGGGCGTTTTTGGTAATAGCCCAATAAGTCTTATGCACCTCGCCTTCAGCGAACATCTTGTTCAGACGACTTAATGCTTTCGAAGTTCTGGCGAACACTACCAACCCTGAAACAGGACGGTCCAGCCGATGCACCACACCCAGGAACACCGCCCCGGGTTTGGCATATTTCTCTTTGATATAGTCTTTGACAATATCAGAAAGGGGGCGATCGCCAGTCTTGTCGCCCTGTACGATCTCCCCGCTCTTTTTATTAACGATGATGATATGGTTGTCCTCGTAGATGACCTCCATACTTCAATCCTTCAATTATTCAATTCTTTACATGTTCATTCCGCCATCTACCTGGATCACCTGTCCGCTAACGTAGCTCGACATGTCTGATGCAAGGAAGGTGGCCACGTTGGCAATATCCTCTACTTGTCCACCACGGCGGAGAGGTATCTTCTGTTTCCACTGCTCGCGAACCTCATCAGGAAGGGCTGCGGTCATAGCCGTCTCGATGAATCCGGGGGCGATAGCGTTGGCGCGAATGCCCTTAGGACCCATTTCCTGACCAATACTCTTAGCTAACGCAATCAATCCAGCCTTTGAAGCGGCGTAGTTGGCCTGTCCGGCATTACCGTGCACACCTACCACAGAGGCCATATTGATGATAGAGCCACCACGCTGACGCATCATCACAGGCACACAGGCGTGGATGAAGTTGAAGGCCGACTTCAGGTTTACGGCAATCACAGCATCCCACTGCTGCTCGGTCATACGCAGCATCAGTCCGTCTTTCGTGATACCAGCATTATTCACCAGAATATCGATGCTGCCGAACTCTTCCTTCACAGCCTTCACTACTTCTTCGGTCTGAGCGAAGTCAGCCGCATTCGAGGCATAGCTCTTTGCTTTCACGCCCTTGGCAGCGATTTCCTTTTCTGTCTCCTCATTCACTTCGAGGTCGGTGAATGCAATGTTTGCGCCTTCTTCGGCGAACTTCAGTGCGATAGCTTTTCCGATACCGCGTGCAGCACCAGTAATCAGCGCTGTCTTACCTTCTAATAATCCCATGTTAATTTACAATTTTATAATATACAATTTACAATTTATTTTCTCTGAATTTTGCCCAGGGCGCCATAGACCACCTTTGCCACCTGCGGCTTGGTATCTTCCTCTTTCATACCGTGGGCTATACGGCCGTAAATGTAAGGAACTTCGAGTCCTTTGATACAATAGTGGGTGATGTCGGCCACCAGGTCGATATTGTCAATATCAAACTCTCCGTCATCCTTACCCTCTTTATAAACCTTGCGAAACAATTCGATTTCTGCATCATCGAAACGCTTGCGTACCTTTTCCACCATCCAGATGTTACGAAAGAACTCAGCTCGGAGGTTTCCGTTTCTGACCACCGTCTCACGGATCATGCTCAGATGGGTATAGATGAGTTCGATGATTTTGTCCTGAGGACGGATTTTACGTGCTGCCACCTCGTCGAGCTTGTCGCTTAAACGTTCCAACTCGCCTTCGATGACGGCATAGTAAATCTCATCCTTCGATTTAAAATAGGTGTAGAGTGTGCGCCGTCCCTTGCCTGACTGGGTGGCGATGTCGTTCATCGTGGTGTTCTCCAGTCCGTTTTTGGCAAACAACTGACGGGCCACATCTACGAGTTTTTGTCTGGTCTTGGATATTGACATAATTGCTTCCTCCTGTGTTTATGCAAAATTGCACACGTTCTTTCAGTGTGCAAAATTACATTTTTCCTTTTACATACGCAAGAAAAAGCCAAGGAAATGTGCAGAAAAGCGTGATTTTTCAAAAAAATGGCATAAATATTTTGGTATTTCCCAAAAAAGTAGTACCTTTGCACCCGCTTAGAAAAAAAACATCGCGGAGTGGAGCAGTTGGTAGCTCGCCAGGCTCATAACCTGGAGGTCGCACGTTCGAATCCTGCCTCCGCAACTTTTGAGAGAGGATGCAAGCTGAAAGGCTTGCATTTTTTATTTTCCCCTCCTGAGTAGGAGGGGTGCCGAAGGCGGGGCGGTCTGAAAAAAATTATCCGATCGTCAGGTTTTATCCTTGACAATCGGATTATCAGTCTTGCAAATAGTTTCGTTGTTCAAACGATTGCGAAGTCTTATGTATCCTTACTTCATTCGGGCGAGCACCTTTTTGTAATAACGGTTGGTGGCTCTTGTACTGTACTTGACACCCCCGTTCCATAGGCGAATCGCCTTCTCAATGTTGTTTTCGGGGTTGTAGTACTTCTGGATAATAAGGAACATCTCCTTCGATTTAGCTACACTATAACGATCTTCCATCGTGTAGCGCTTCTTACTCTTCTGCCTTTTCAGAATGTCGTTGCAATCCTTCACAAGAATCGGAGTAATCTGCATCACGCCTACTGAGTTTCCGCTCACGGCTTTGGGATTTCCTTCGCTTTCTACTTGAATAATCGCATCCATTACTGGATTCCAGTTAAAGCCTGATGTTTTTGTGGAGCTCTTTTCGCCATCTCCCGCCGTTGCTGTGAGTGCGATAAACAGAGCCACCAGGCTCACACTAACTCTCTTAATAAAATGAATCATATCTCTATACTTTAGGCGGTCTTCTCATCGCGAGAAATACCGCGTTATCCTTTAGATTTTCTTCTTCATAACGCCCGACGTCACGTCGGACGGGAATGCAAAGTTACGGATTATCAACGAGTTAGCCAAATTCTTTTAGATTTTTTAAGATTTGTTATATGTAAAAAACACTACAAATCCATGTCTCATAAGGCCTGTTTTTCAGTCAAGGTCAACAACGGTAATGCCTGCTCCACCGAACTGTACATGCTCATCTCGGAAGTGCGAAACATTGGGTATTGTGGCGAGGTATTGGCGTATTAACTGGCGCAGGATACCTGATCCAGTGCCGTGTAGAATCCTCACCCTCGATACGCCTACGAGGATGGCATCATCAATATAATAGGTGATGGCATTAATGGCCTCGTCGCCTCGCATGCCTCTCACATCGATGTCTTGTTTGAAGTTCAGTTTGCGGTTGTCTATCACATTGCGGGTGTCCTTCGAGGCATTGCCGTAAGCACCTGCGATTGAGGCGTTGCGCTCCTCTTGTTTCGAGGCCTGTTGCTTGGGCATTTCCGCATGCTCCAACCGCTCGGCACGCATCTTGGTTTTCATGCCACCGAAGATCACCGTAGCCATCTTGCCCTCGATGCTCTCTACGGTGCCCACGCTCGTCAGGCCCTTGATACGAACGGTATCGCCGACGGCGATGGCGCCCTCCCCAGCTTCTCCGGATAATCCGGGTAATCCGGTATTTCCGCCTTTTTTTTCTGCGGCCTTCTCAGCCTTTTCTTTCTTCCGTTTTTCGCGACGCTCCTTGCGCTCCTGCAACTGACGGATTTTCTTTTCAATCATCTCGTCGTTGGCGCGGGTGTCGATGGTATCGAGTTCTTCCTTGAAGGCATTCAATTCTTCGCGGGCCAGACGTGTACGTTCCTTTTCAGCCTGAGCCTCACGAATCTCGCGAATCACGTTCTCAATCTTCTTATTACTCTCGCGCAGCAGTTCTTCGGCTTCTTCTTTTGCCTTGCGGAGGATTTCTTTGCGCTGGCGCTCTATCTCAGAGAGTTCGTCTTCATAGCGGGTAATCTTGTGCTCCAGCGATTTCTCATGCTGGTGGATGGTCTGGCGCTTGCCTTCCCAATAGCGCTTGTCGCGCACAATGTCCTGCAGATATTTGTCGCTTTGGATATACTCAGAACCTACGATGTCAGAGGCGTCCTTGATGACCTCCTCGGGGAGTCCCGTCTTGCGGGCTATCTCGATGGCGAACGATGAACCGGGCTGACCGATGCTCAACTGGAACAAGGCCTGCATCTGGTTGCGGTCATAGAGCATCGCGCCATTTACCACACCCTCGTGGTCCTCAGCAAAGTGCTTCAGGTTCTGATAGTGGGTAGTGATCACACCGAAGGCCTTTTTCTGCCACAACTGTTTCAGTACGGCCTCCGCAATGGCACCGCCGATGGTGGGCTCTGTGCCGCCGCCAAACTCGTCGATTAGCAGCAGGGTGCGCCCGTTGGCCTGCTTCATCATGTTCTTCATGTTCAGCAGATGTGAGGAGTAAGTCGAGAGATCGTTCTCGATGCTTTGCTCGTCGCCGATGTCTATCATGATGCTATCAAACATGCCTGTGGTGGAGCGGTCGCCGATGGGTATCGCCAGTCCGCATTGCAACATATATTGTAGCAGTCCGACGGTTTTCAGGCATACTGACTTTCCGCCTGCATTCGGACCACTGATTATCAGCAGCCTTTTCTCTTGGGTAAGGATGATGTCCAGTGGAATAGCCTTCTTCTCCTGCTTTTCCAGTGAGAGCTGCAACAGCGGGTGGATGGCCTGTATCCAGTCCAGATGGGGCTCGGCCTTCACCTCTGGTTCAAAAGCCTTGGTTAGTTTGGCTAATTCCGTTTTGGCGTAGATGAGGTCTATCTGTGCCAGGAAGTTGTATGAGTTGAGTATCTCTGTCACGTGAGGTCTCAGTTCATCGCTGAACACAGTGAGTATTCTGACAATCTCACGACGCTCAGCAGCTTCCAGCTCGCGCACTTTGTTGTTGGCTTCTACCACCTCCGTGGGCTCTATGAACACCGTCTTACCCGTGGCTGACTCATCATGCACGATACCGCTGATCTTGCGCTTCACAGTAGGCGACACGGGTATCACCAGTCGACCGTCACGAACAGCGGGCGTCACATCCTTGTCAACCAGACCGTCCTTTTGGGCAGCATGGAGTATAGTATATAACGTACGCGAGATAGAACCCTCCATCTTCGACAGGTCGTGGCGGATGCCGGCCAGCGTCATCGAGGCAGAGTCCTTGATTTTACCGAACTTGTCGAGGATAGAGTCTATGCGGCGGATCATGGCGGGGAAGGTGGTCACGTTCTCCGTCAGGCGGTGCAGGGCAGGGTAGGGATAGGTCGTCTCTCCGTTGGCAGACTCCTCGGCTCCTCGCTCCAGATACTTCACGATGTCAGCAATGGTCTGTAGCGAACGACGCAAGTCCCACACCTCATTCTCCTCTAAATGAGTGTTTTCAAGCCGGATGCGTTTGATGCTCTCGCGTACATCAAAGAAATACTGCATGGGGAAGTCGTCAGCCGTTTCTTGCAGCCTGCGGAATTCGCGTATCTGATTAAGCCATTCGTTCACCACACTGGCATCTGTGGAGAAGGCAATCTTATCAACCTTTTCCTTGCCCAGCGTGCTCAGGCAACGTGCCTTCAGAAGCTCGCGAATTTCGTCGAATCCTATCTTTTGTTCGAAGTTGTTCGGGTAAATCACGCTGCAAAGGTACGAATAAGTGAACGAAAAACCAAATATTTTATAAAAAGTTGCTTAAAAATTTGTTCAATTCGAGAAAAACTACTACCTTTGCACCCGCTTTCAAGAAATCGAAGCACTGGAGAGATGGTAGAGTGGTCGATTACAGTAGTCTTGAAAACTACCGTACCGAGAGGTACCGGGGGTTCGAATCCCTCTCTCTCCGCAAAGAGTTCAATGAGTTAATCGTTGGACTCTTTTTTTATGTGAAGTCGCGATTTATGAACATAAATAAATCCGCAACCTCTTGTGAGAGATTGCGGACGTAGAGAGATTATCAGAATGTGATGGGGCCGTGGCCCATGCAGGAAGTCGTTCCGAGGGCAGTCAGGGCTGCCGTGAGGATTGACACGATGACCTGAATGATGGTCTTCCAAGTTTCCTTTTTCATAGTGTTTTTCGTTTAAGGGTAAGACATGTTCGTTTCTAAAGAGTGCGCCCGAAGGCGCCACTCTCTAATCCTTGTCGAGGCCGTCGTCGCCGCTTGCCGTGCCTGAGTTGATCACCAGCGTCGAAGCCTGTGCAGGCATCTCGAACGAACCGGTGTAGGTGCCGTCGTTCTCAGTCAGTTCGATGCTGTTGCCGTTGATGGTTGCAGTAGGAACCTGGCCTTCTGCGGGTACAACCTCGATGTTCACGTTAGATCCAGAGGTCACGCTGT
>Ga0310690_10001125_pt1 | contig 49774 bp, 69 predicted proteins | sample AusTroGonzalo_MG_2_FD_207661 | JGI IMG/M metagenome (GOLD analysis project Ga0310690, IMG submission 207661) | Bovine rumen microbial communities from tropical cattle in Woodstock, Queensland, Australia - Gonzalo_04 (v2) (version 2) | ecosystem: Host-associated > Mammals > Digestive system >... | reverse complement strand
TTCAGTTGCACTAAACCGTGTGCTTGGCTGACATGTCCTCTGAGATAAGGAGCCTCAACTCTCAGAGTTAAACGGTGATGGGGTAATCATCCCCGCCGTTCGTTTTGGACGTATCCCTTACGAGTGATTAGCTCGCTACCTATACCTCCCGCTGTCCACTCTAAACTGGTATAGAAACCATGTGTACTATTCGAAAACAGAACACAGTAATCTCTACAACCAGAATAATCAATAAAGAATATAATAATTTAGACATTAATTTCAAACCTATTTAAAACATAAGTTGAGCAACGCTGTCCGTGGACCTTACGAGACGGACCATAAAAAGGAGTCCCGCTCTTCCACTTCTCGTAGCAAGTCTCAATCTGAACCTGCCACGTCTTCTTGTACTCAGGAGAAACATAATGATAGTTGTCGTTTAACTGACACAGCCCCCAGGCATGTCAATGATCTCCCTTAGTCCAAATAGACCAGTTCCCATTCTCACACTCAAGCAAAGTGACAAAATCCATACCACCAAGCTTGTACGCATACTGGACATACTGCTGACGCAAATCTCCAGAAGCAAATCACTTATGGAATATAGGTACAGTATTCTCAACCACAGGAGCAGTTCAAGCTGTCTCATGTTCATCCTCTACCACGAAAGTGTCAGACGGATTTTTTATTGAGCTTGTCTGCTCTCCACTAAACCCGCAGGTTTCATATAATCCTTTAATAAATACGAATCCAATTCAGCTTTCAATTCCATGATCCTCTCATCATACTGGACACATGGCTTAGTGAAACCAAGAGCAGATTGTCTCGATTCCTCATAAGTGAGATTATCTAAACACTCCTGCTTTGCGTCTCTTTGCTGGTTCAGTTCGTTTGCTATTGCTCATAAATCGTTGTTACTGAACGCCGAACGAACAACAACCACCCCACCAAAAATAATAAACGTCACAATTAAAATGACAACGATACTAAGCACGATTTTGAAAATGTTTTGTTTCATGTGAAATAATAAAGAATAAAAATCTACTTATCGTAGAGCTTCTTCGCCTTGTAAAGCTTCTGAGCAGACTTGAATAGATCGAAGAAAAACAATATTTCGTCGCTCTTGAATTCAAACACCTCAAAAGGAATGTCCATGTCGTCCTTGGAGAAACGAGCAACAATAACCCCGTCAATCTTCTCTCCAGGAGCGAACTTGTGCTCCTCCTCATAAGCAAATACATACGCAGAAGTTTGCATTCCGTACTCCAACTTACGAATCCTATTCGAAGTCTTGAAGTCAACCAGGTATCTCTTGCCGTCAATCATTGCGATAGCGTCACAGATACCAACATAATTGTACTCCTCGGAATACACGAAACGTTCAGACGCAAGCCACTCGATTTCATGTTGTGAAGTCCACTCAAGGAAACCATTCACAGCATTAGCAACCTGTGGATCGTCAGGAAAAGAAATATCCCCTTTCTTGATATACTCCTCAGCCCAAGCATGAGCCAACGTTCCTATGTTAGCAGCTTCCTCTTTCTTCTCCTTGTGCTTGTTAACAGCAATTTTCACCTCTTCATCCGTCCTCTTCTGAACAGGAAGTGATAGGAGATACTCAGAGCAAAGCCTACTAGCCCAAATCAATAAAGCGTCAGATTTATCTACAATCCCGCAGATACGAGACACAGAGTCAATCGTCTGCCAATCAGATTTCTTCTCACCTACCACCAGCTTGTACTGGTGGCTAGTGGGATAGAACATGATAGTCTTATCATACATATGGATCTCTTCTGTTTTCACAACGTTCATTATATTTCTTTCATCAAAGTAAATATCACTTGTCTGGAACTTTATCCACCAGGACAAACGTCCAAACATTATCTCCACGATAGGAGAGATCAGCAAGACCAACTAGAACTCACTCATCCCTCAATATACTATCGCAAAGCTTCTTAATCTTACACCTCGCAGTATTCTCACACGAGGCATGTAACGCATCCATCCTATACATTAGAATCGATAAACGAAACTAAAGTCTCCAACTTCTTTGGAGATAGAGAATACTCACCAGCCTCAACTTTCTCCAATAAAGTCTTCGCCTTTTCAAGATTTCAACTATCCAATATAGTATCAACAAACTTGTCACCATTGATAGCAGATTTCTTAGCACCTACTCCCTGAGCGTCGTCATCCTCTCAAACGATCTTGAGATTCAACAAAGCAACCAAATTATACCTACGTCAATACGTAATAACCTTTCCCATATCCTGAGGAGACAAAGTATTATCCAAAGGAAATAGAGAGCAGATAGTGTCGTCTGGATCGTCAATATTAAACAAAGACGTGTAAACAAACGTAGATCCTGCATCATTGTACTTGATAGAAGACGATTCCAAGATACCGAGAGAATCCATAACGTCCTGAATCTCGTCCCAAATCTTGTCCAAAGTGGCGTACTTATAACCCCACTTAGAATCCTTTCACGCCTCCGCATTCTTACCTATGCGAAGATGTAATTTCTGAAGCTCGAATAGCTTCTGCCTTAATGTCATTTTCTCATCCATGATTATAATATAATAAGAAGATAAAAACTAATCCCTGAGATACATAGCAAGATACTCTTCAAAGTACTCTTGACCTTTAGGAGAGTCAACCATCTCCTGAGCTTCAGGATCAGAGTAACCTTGCTCGTAAAACTTATCCATTGCGAACTCTCTACATGTGTCCTCGAAGAAGAACATAAGAGTGTCCCAATTCAAATCTCCTGGCTCAACGTTTCAATTCCTGAACTCGTCGATAGCCACGAGTAAACTTCTGTTGTTGCGATCTTTCATCATAGCAATTAAATAAATAATAAATAAATGATAACACCACCCTTATACTTGAAAGTAGAAGAAAATCAAATCAAAAAATGAAAAATCCGCTAACCAAAAGTTATCACCTATTCAAAAAAAAGTCTTGCAAATGGGTAAATAATAAATATAAGATAGGCACAAACATACAGGACGAGTGTATGGATAAACAACGGTAACAACGACTAAAAAAGTCAGGATTACATATACAGAAAGCTCCTTGCGACTCGTCCTCGTGAGGAGCTTTTCTATAATAAAGATTTTACATACAAAAAACACATAACATGCTACCACCAAAAAAAAGATTCGAGGTACTGAAGAGAGACAACTTCAGATGTCAGTACTGCGGTAAAACAGGAAAGGACGTAACACTAGAGGTGGATCATATCAAACCAAGTTCGAAATGAGGAACGGACGACATGGAAAACCTCATAACATGCTGTAGGGAATGCAACATGGGGAAATGAAATGAAGAAATTAACTCACGAGATTCTACATATCAGATAAAACTAAATGATTTCGAGTGAAAATTAATAAAACAATTCTTCCAAAAATGGAACGATGAGATACATATTACAATAGACCAAAGAAACATATCATTTGTAGCAAATTTTATAAAACGAAACGTGGAAAGAGAAATAAAAGACATAAAACCTCGAGTTGCAGAAACATATAGAGACGAAGATATAGATTCCATAGAACAAAAAGCGATAGAATTCTATAGATGAAAAGAAATATTCGATGAAGTGGCGTTATTCATGGAATGATTCATACGGTCAGATCAAATAGAATGACCAATAGAAGAATGTGAAAACGATGATTGCTGGAATACAGACAACTATAACGAAAGATTAAATTATTCACTAACACGACGTCTTAAAGTATATGACTATCCACCGTACTGGATAATAAAAAAGTACTCTTTATATCCTAACATAGAAGTATAATGAGAATAGAAAACTTCCTATGAGAATGAAACTACATCATGCTCAACAAACCATTAATGAGAAAAATAGGTATAGCAGAAGCTGCATTCCTATGCGAACTCATATCTGCAAGAATGAGATTCAAACAAGATGAGTTCTACTTCACACAAAAAGAAATGGAAGACCAACTATGAATATCCGAATCGACACAAATGAGATATATAAAGAAATTACAAGACATGTGATTAATAAAAGTAGAAAAGAAATGAATCCCAGCAAAAAACTACTATACAATAAACGACGATGAGATATTCAAAATAATAATATGAGAAACAAGTCCCGCCAATTTGACGGAACAGGCGACACCAGATTGACATGACTATTCTAATAATAAAGAAACCAATAAAAATTTAATTAACAGTTCCGACAAATTCGAAGAGTTCTGGAATAGCTATCCAAAAAAAGTAAAAAAGAAAGATGCAAAAAGAAAATTCGACTCCCTATCCAAAACAAAACAACAGCTCGCAATTGATGCACTAGAAAAATTCAAACAAACAGACCAACGAAAACGTGGATACATCCCAGATCCAACAACATACATAAACCAAGAGAGACGAGAAGATGAAATAGAAACTAAGAAAGAGAAACCAAACACATTAGTCTACCACTAAATTTTATACCATAACCCAAAACAAAAATGACACCAGAAGAACAACAAGAGGCACACAAGAGCAACCTAGGACAGCTCATCGCTGAACTCATTAAAGAAAACAGGTACGACGAAATCGCACCACTCCTCCCAGAGTTCACAAAGCTAGTAGAACCACACGAGGAGAGACAAATCATCATGGAGACATCAACCTACCTCCAGGACCTAAAATCCAGAATAGAGGGAAAGGTCAACGACTCCATCATCCCGACAGGATTCAAGGACATAGATGATAGAATCTTCGGAGCGGTCAAATGAAACATCATGACAATATGTGCAAGAACAGGATGAGGAAAAACAACGCTATGACTAAACATAGCACTAAACATGCTAAAAGAACACGCAGTAGGATTCGTGTCCCTGGAGATGACGGAAGAGGAAATCTGCGACAAGATAGTCAGCAGGATAGGAAGAGTGAGACACTCCGCATTAACAATAAACAAATTCCAGGAACGGGAAATAGAATGAATCAAGAGCAAAGCAAACGAAATCAAATTCGCAATAGAACACCTCATGAGAGCATACGACTGCTACAACCTGGAAACACTATCCGAAGCAATAGAGGAAATGGCAAACAGAGGGTGCGAGGTCATATTCGTAGACTGGATCGGAATGATAGAAGCACCAGGAAACAGCCAACCAGAGAGAGTCAGAAACATAATGGCAAGACTCAAACAGCTAGCAATAACAAAGAACGTGGCAATAATAGCAATGCAACAGCTCAACAGACAGATGGACGGAGAGTGAAGAATGCCACGCATGTACGACATAGCAGACTGATCCGCAATAGAAAAAATCTCATCACCAGTACTGATCATGTGGAGAGACGATGATTACTACACCAACATAACAATATACAAAGCCAGAAGACTGAACGCAGACAAATTCATGGACACCCACGGACGCATAGACTGGACAGAAGCAGTTAACCTAAAGATAAGAGATGACTTAGGATTCAGCTGATTCAAAGACTGGGAGGAAGAAGAGAAACCGTTCTAGTGATAACCAAAGGTTAGCGGAAAATACAAAAAAAGTGTTGCAAATCGCCAAACTGTGGATATAAGCAAAATACAACATTTACATCATAACCAATACACATGCCAAGACAAAAAGAGTACTGGAATCTGTACGCAGACCACTGCATCAGACATCCAAAGGACGCAGTATCCTACATCACATTCAGACAGAGGGTACTGAAACGAGGTCCAAAATTAGCCATCAGATTAGGGAAGAGACAATCTGCACCAGAGATGGCAAAGATCCACGAAGAGAGGAGAAATGGATTCCTACGCCAGAAGAGAGCGGAAAAAGTAAAACAAAACGCAAACATGGCAATTAGAATCCTAATATGAATCATTTTATTTGGACTGGGATTTGTATTATGAACAATGCTGTAGAGGAGTACATAAAAAAAAGAATGCTAGACCGTGACTACATCCACGAAAAATGTAGAACCATGCAATGTAGCATAATCGTACCACTCTACAGTATCGCCTGAGTCACAGGAGGACAGGAGAGATTTATAGATCCAGAAAACCACGACGGAATAAAATCCAGAACGTGCCACGGGTCAAAATGAATATTCTTCCTCAACGGGTGGGATAAGGACAAGGACATACTCATCGTAGAATGAGAAATAGATTTCCTGTCCATAATTCCATACGCAAAGAATTACAACCTCATGTGACTCAAGTGAGTCAGCAACCTACCTCACGCAATCAAGGAGATAGAAATGCTAAAGAAAATCTACGACGTGTACATCCTGGTGGATAAAGACGAACCAGCGGAGGAGTCAATCAAGAGAATAGCATACACAGACCTCCACCTATACGACGTAAGAGAAGCACTCGGTGGGTGCAAGGATGTAAATGACGCAATACTCCAGGGAAAGCTCAACATGAACGCACTCCCAAGGAGAATCGTAAAAATAAAACCACAACCAAAGAAAAAATTCACAAGGACCGACTCACTGGATACGGTAGAGAAGATCAATGCGATATCTGCAATAGACGTGCTGGAATCCCTATTCCCAGAATACCAAAGACACGGATCAGAAAGTATATGGGAACACGGGAAAGAAACACACGGATATAAATACAGCAGGTCGCTAAACATAGTCTCCGACTTCTCCTGAAAGGGAAGACCAGCATGAACCACATTCATGATAGCAAAAGAAAAATTCGGAGACGCACACCTAACATTCCTTTATTTCAAATGAAAAATATAATGGCACATTACACACCAAGAGGACAAGTAATAGAAGAACTCAGAGCAAAACTCAGAGACGCAGAGAACCAACTGGACGACATGTACAGACAAAAAAGAAGAATGGTTCACGAGCTAGCCGAAACAAAGAAAACACTAGAACACAGAGACGAGATGATCGTTAAGCTATACGACATGCTACGCAACGAAGACCAGGGAGTAGTAGAAAAGCTAGCAATAATAAACTGCGTGATAAATGCAGAGACAGATCAGGACATGGACCTCACAGATACAATAATCGTCAACCTATTCCGAAGAGGACTATTTAGATAGAAGCACAAAGATGATAGAACACAGATGCAGGAAATGCGGAAAGCGACTAGATCCAAAAGACAAAACAAGACTGCGATGTGACACGTGCAGAACATTCGTGGACGCAGAGCTCCAATGAGCAATAAGCAGACCGCTTCAATTTTATTTCGAAGACTACCGAAAACATGGACGTACAAATACAGGAACTTCCACTAGACCAAATTACAAAGTACATAGAAAAAGCTGTAAAAATAGCCGAGGAAGTTATGGTGGACTATGATAAACAGTTCCAACTCCAGAAAGCAATATTCTATATCAACATAGAATTAGCAAAGATAAATGAAACACAGGCGTACAACGCACACGCCATAGAAAAAGCAAGGTCAGAGTTGCGAGAAATAACAAGGGAGGATTACAAAACAAACAGGTCAGCATCGGAGTGAATCAACAAGAAACTCCAGCAACCAATCTCCATCCACAACCTGAACCAAGCTCTCATAGATAAGAAAATCACACCTATGCTAGACGCACTCATAAGGATAGCGTCCGCAATAAAGGATGAGAGAATCAACGAAATGTCCCAAGCAAAAATAACGGGAAACTTTAGTTCCAAAGAATGATATCAAAATGCAGGATAACTACATATTCCAGAGATACGAATGACTGTCAGAGTACGCAGTATTCACTAGACGAAACGAAGAATGATCACGCAGAATCCACAAGACGGAGATAGCTGATGCATTCTGCACATACGGAGGAAGCTTCGTAAAATGTCTAGGAGACGCACTATACCACGCAGACCACATCAACTCAAGCAAGCTGATAAATACACGGTCAGGATACGTGGAAGAGTACGCAAACAAATTTATATTCCCAACCAAACCATACTATGAAAACACCACAGGATAAAATTCTGGAATATGAAAAACTATTTACAAAGAAGACAATTCCAGATAATATAGAGGAACGAATCAAAATCCTATCCCGAGTAAAAGCAAAGAAAAAAGACAAGCTGTCACGGAAAGACGTGGCAGACTGCTTTTTCTCAATGTACGTTAGAATAAAGAACAGCTATATTAAAAACTGAATTAGATGCTGTAAATGTGTCACATGCAACGCAGAAGACTACCGAAGACACATGCAGGCATGACATTACAGATCCAGAGGATGCCTGAAATATAGATTTGATGAAAATCAGGTCTTTCCTCAATGTTATACTTGCAATGTGATAAAAAATGGTAATTATAGAAACTACAAGATGTATATGGATAAAAAGGTTTGACCAGAGCAAGAAGAAATCTATCGAAACGACAACGGACTGGTAAAATATAACATCGTGCGATATCAAACCCACATATACGATCGGTATGATTTTATAAAACCTATTCTAGAAAATGAGATGAATTAAAAACAACTATGAATCCATGATATGAGAAACACATGGAGGATATACAATAGTGTGACTGTGAAAAAAAGTATGATACCATCAACGACTAATGTGCAAATGCAACAAATGCTGAAGAACTATTGAGACCAGAGCATACCACGTTATAAAATGAATCCCTAAAAGTTGTGGATGTATGAACATGGTCCATAAAGATATAATAGGTAAGAGATACGGACACCTAACCATCATCAAAGAGGTGGAAAAGAAAAATGGAAGAAGAATGGTACAAGCAAAATGCGACTGCTGAAAAACAACAATATGTAATCTCACAAATCTCGCAAATTGACATCCAGTATCATGCTGATGCTACTTCCAAGAAAAAATGAAAACATTTAGAAAATACGATCAGCCAACAAGAAAGATGAGACTCTACACCATACGGTTAGATATCCAGGGGAGAGTTAAAGGTCATTGTGGAAAAAAACGATATTCCGATAGATGAATAAAGTGCTTCCGAAAAAACTTCGAAGAATTCAAGAACGATATGGGAGAAACATATGAAGAACACATAAAAGAATTCTGAGAGAAACAAACAACGATAGACAGAATAGATGTAAACGGACACTACTGCAAAGAAAATTGTAGGCGAGCGACGATGAAAGAACAACAAAACAATAAAAGAGTCCATGTGATAACTAATAGATAGCGTAAAATCCAAAAATAGAATAGAAATTAATAGCACAAATCCTTATATAAAAAGTAGATTTAGTCAATAACAGAGGAAAATGCCAAAGAAATACACAGAACGAACCCATAAAGGGGAGGGATATCAGATCCGAATACTTAACATACCCGACGACCTATCCGAAGAGGAGAAAAAAGAACTCCAGAAGAAAAAGGAGGGACTCGTCAAATTACTTGGAGGGGAGCGTGCCAATCGTAAACAGCCCACTATCACTTAATTATTTACGGGGGAGGGTAAAGCATAAACGTGGAGACGCAATGCTCCTCCTTTTTAAAATAAAAAGAAAACGAACGCCGAAGCGTCCGTCTCTGCCAAACATCATTATACAGCCATAACCCACAGGCTGGTCCATTGAATCACTCGTCCGTCCATCGACGAACCTAGAAAATATTTAAATGATTTTTATGGACAATTTCAGAATACACAATACAAATAAAAATACAAGTTAAATCACAAAAAAAGTGATAACCATTAGTTATCGGAAAATTACCACAGAAACTAGCAAAATCAAAAAAAAATAGATAAGCTACAGACAAGCAAGCAGGGAGAACCTACCACACACAAAATAAGGTTCAACCACACACCCCTGCAAGCCAAACACATTTATTAATAACCAAACACACACATGGCAACAAGAGGAGCATTCGGACTAACCCACAAGGGACAGACAAAAATGATTTACAACCACTGGGACAGCTACCCAGAAGGACTAGGAAGAGAATTCGTAGACTGGATTAAAGCCAGAAGCGACGACGAGCTAAAAAAGGCATTTAATAATATAACGCTCGGGAGGTGCGACAACTACGGACTAGAAAAATTCATAGCAGGACGGGACAAGAAACAAACATGGGACATGGTAACCCAGGAGCAAATCGACGAGGACTGCTACATAGAGTACAGCTACAACTACAACATCGACAGCCACACATTAATAACAACAGGAGAAGAACACAGCGAGCTCCAGGACCTAGAAGACGAAATCCAGGAAGACAGACAAGCCAGAGCAGGACTAACACACAAGGACACGATAGACCGCTACGACTACCAGGGAAAGGTCCTTAAAATCACGAGAACAGCAAACAAAACGATCGTGGAGTACGACGGACAGAAGAAGACGGAAGAAAAATACATGACACCAATAGAAGCAGTAGAACTGCTAACCAATGGTTAGCGGAAAATGCAAACAAGAACTAACAAAAACACAAAAAAAAGATAAGATACAATCAAGCAAGGGAAAGAAACCCGAGCCAAACATTTAACCCATAATTAATTACAAACATGACACAAAAAGAAAAAGCCCTCATCGAGGCACTATGCGACGCATACGGATTCGACTACCCAGAACAGGGAGACAACGGAGACGAAGAAGACATGAGAAGCGAGGAGGAAATCTACTTCGACAAGGAGAACTCCTACGACTTCACCAGCTGATGCTACATAAACAGAGAGTGGCTCAGCTTAGCAAACATCATCAGAATCCTAAGAGAGAACGGATTCCTAGACGACGACGGAGAATTTTAGTAACATAACCAAACAACAACCATGAACAACAACAAACTAGAACAACTGGAAGCGTACCTAGGAGAGGAAGAAACAACAACGCTAATCCAGACCATAGAAATGCTGGAGGACAAAATGGAGAACCAGCAGGACGAGGTAGCAAAAGATTTCTACTACAAAATAAGCGGAGCAGTACAGGAGCTCCAGCAGGCAGTATACGAAGCCAAGAACTTTTACGAATAATCCAGAACACACAATGCTAAACCACGACGAAATAGTAAAACGACGGGTAACCAGAGCCATCGCCACCTGCAAGCACATACCGCTGGACAGAGAGAAACGAGCTCACAAGGTCGCAGGGTACATGGAAACAGAAATGCAGAGGGAGAAGAACCCCGATCGTGTAGCAGAGACCATACAAGACCTCCAGGAGCAGGTCCAAGACCTGCATAGAGAACTAGCACAGCGGAAACATCGAGCAAACGAGGGACTGACTGGACGGCTACGCAGACACATCTGATAACCAAAAGTTAGCGGGAAATGCAAAAACCCGCTAGCTAAATTCCGATTCTTGAATAAGATAGAGCCAGACACAGGGAAGAACCCAGGTCGCATTTAACACATAACCCACAAGAGACATGACAACAAAAGAAAAACAAGGACGGGACAACCTAGCCCAAATCCTAACCAAGACGCTAAACAAGCTAGCGGAGGAAGACCAAAAGAAACAAGCACCCAGGAAGAAACCAACCAGGACGGTGCAAGACCAGAAGACCATCACCAAAACACAGGGACGGTACAAGGAAGCAACAACAGAGGTCAACGGGAAGCCAGCATTAGCAACCATAAAGCAAGCACGAATCGAGGAAGACGGACACGAGAGAAGCATAACAGAAATAACAGTAGGGAAGACAACGAAGAAACGATACGAAATAAACAACCGAGAGCTGGAAGCCATGATAGACGAAACAGCCACAGCGGAGGAAGACAGAATAAACAAGGAGGACTGGTAAACACCAGCCTCCACTACCACACAACATTTAACCATAACCAAACAACAACCATGAAACAAGTAAAACGAAGAGAAATCACCAACAACCAGGAGACAATCCGCAGAGAACAGACGGAGACCTGGAGAACAGACGATGGGAGACAACGAAACGTAACCATCAAGGCAACAACCAGGGGAGCAGAAGAGCGAACCACACAGACAACAGACCGACAGGTCGAAATAAGGACGGACCACAACATAACCGTCTACATCCACAACCAAACAACAAACGGAGGAAGCCAGGGAGACATGAACCTAGGACCAGTAATTGAAAACGCACGACAGGCACGGAAGCAACACAGAGCAGAGACGGAGGAGAACCACAGCAGAATCTGCAACGAGTGCCTGAAGCCAATGAGAGAGGGATACTGCATAGACGGAGGAAGCGAGTACTACTGCAGCGACAGATGCCTCCACGTCCACTACACACCAGAAGAGCGGAGAAAAATATACGACGACGGAAACAGCGACAGCTACCGAACAGAGCGGGAAGAGGATGATAACTAAAGGTTAGCGGAAAATGCAGAAAAACACTACCAAAAAACAGAAAAACGGATATAACACAACCAAGCAAGCAGGAGCAACCTACCACACACAGCTCCTGCGAGCCAAACATTTAGCAATAACCCAACAACAACATGAAAAAACGAAACCTAGTAAACGCAAGACTAGCCACAGGAAGTGGCACACCGCTCTCCATGAGCAACGAATTCAAGGACCGAGCAAAAACAGCAAAAGACATCGAGGAGAACAAAACACCAGAGACGACAAAAACCATACTGAGAAGAGACGCATACATAAGCAACCGAACACTACAGAGAACACACGAAACAAAAGACAGCACAATCATGGAAACACGAACAGGAGAAGACAGCATGGGAAACAAACACAACCTATACCTGGAGCGGAAACCCACAACAGAACTGCTCAACATGCGGTACAACAGCTAATTTACATTAAAACACACAACAACATGAAACCAGAAGCAACAGTAACCAAAAAGACCTGGACAGGCAAGGCAAAAATAGGACACATGGGGACACGACCATACACCTACACAGAAACGATCGTGAAGACACCAGACGGAGAAGAACACCGAAGAACAGAGGTCGAAATAGCAAGCACACACAAAACACGAGACGGGAAACTACGAAGCAAACGAGGTCCACACGCAATGGAAACAGCCGTCCAACAGGCGGTAAAGGCGGAGGAGCAACTGCGAGGGTGCAAATAGCACCCAACCAGGTGCTAACCATTAGTTAGCGGAAAAACGCAAAAACAACTACCAAAACGGAGGAAAATAGATACCATGAAGACAAGCAAGGGAGACAACCCCAAGCAAAATCTTTAACCATAACCCAACAACAACATGATTAAAAAAAACACACCCCTAAGGGACATCATCGCAAAAATTGACCCATGCCGAGAGGACATACCAGCCGAAATGACGGTGGGACAACTCCGAACACTCATGCAGAGAGGAGAGGACTACTACAAAATCTGCGACGTGGACAGCGACATAAGAGAGAGGCACTTCGACGCAATAGCGGAGGCATACAACATCGACTACGACGAGGTATACAAGACACGACTCGGAAACGAAGAGCCATAGTCCACACGCACACACAAGGAGACACCACACACAACACCAGGAAGCACCCAAAAGGGTGCTAACTGATGGTTAGCGGAAAATGACGAAAAACGGTACAAAAACAGGAGAAAATGGATACACTGTAAACAAGCAAGGAGGAAGAACCCCCGAGCAACATTTACAACATAACCCACAAAAAACATGAACAGACAACAAACAAGAGCAGACTGCCACCGACAGGAGGCACGAACAACACCAGGCGGAGAAACACGGTACGCAACAGTAAACGCAAACAGACACGAAGACGGGACAATAAAACGAGACGTGTACGCCATAAAGCAAATGGGAAGAATCGGAGACTACCGAGAAGACACACGAACAACAACAGAGCGACCAGGAAGCGACATGGTATACGAAGCACGAACCAGACGAACCAACTGGATGGCACACAACCACCCAGAAGCATAACCGCCAGGAGCAGAAACACCACACAGCCACCCCAACCAGGTGGCATTCTGCGTTAAACCAGGAGCAGGACCACAACCAACCCAGATCGTGACGCACCAGAAACAGCGGAGGAGCAACACAACCAAACCAACTACCACCAAAAAGAACCAGAAGCACAGACGCACGAACAACCAGGAGCAACATGAACAGCACAGGAGAAACACACCAGCAACAGAACACACCAGCAACCAAACAACCAGGAGGAGCAAAACAGCGGACAGAGAACAACACCCACCAAAAAGCGGACAGAGCAACACAAACCAGAACACCAACCAGAGACAGAACACAAACCAAACACACACACAACACACAACAGCAACCACACACGAACCACAACACCAAACACCCAACACACCACGAAACCAACCACACAACACCACAACAGAGAAACACCAGACGAGAACTGAGCCACAACGCCGAAGCAACAGCAAAAGCAACAAAAAATACACAGCTACACCAAAAAAACCACACAGACGCACGGAGAAACACCAGGTACAACCGCAAGAACGGTGCAAATGTGACACACGCAACAGCACAGGTGGAGTAACACAGCGGGAAGCCACAGCAAAAGCGGGGGGACGCATCAACAAAGCAACAAAAACAGCAAAGTGTCTGCAAAAACAACAGCAAAAACACAGAAAAAGCAATGATGAAGCAATGTTTCAAAAGCCAAATCTTCGCAAACAAAGAAATTGAGAAAGGCTAAAACGGTATGCGATAGTGGCTACTAAAAATTTGTAAAAAAATGGAAACCCAACGGATCAGGTTGACAAAAATGTCATCTTACGGCTTGCAAAAAGGGGAAAAAAAGATATACCAAAGATGACAAAAATGTCATCATAAGGCTTTATAACTAAGGAAATCAAATGACGGAAGTAAGAAAAATTTTTAGTAGTAAAAAAGAACTACTGAAACATCTCGGGAAGAACGAGAAAGATGTGAGGCTGGTAGATAGGATGATCAGTAAAGGGGAAGTAATAAAGACGGAGGAATGAGATTACGAATTAGTCGACATGGCGGACGTAAGACAGACGGTTGACAAGCTACTCGAAGAAATCGTTCAGCTCAAGACGGAAAAAGGGAAGCTGGAGCAAAAGGTAGCGGATCTGGAATTAGATAAGGAGATAAGAGAATCGAATGAAGTCAGCGAGGCGGAGTACAAGGAAGCTAGGGTACAGTGGCTATACTATGCGGACGAGTACGAAAAGGAGAAAAAGGACAAAGAGTTCAGGATCAGGAAATGCTTTCAGTGGATAAAGGCAAGGAATCCGAAAGCCAACTGGGAAGAGTTCAGGGATTGGGTCATGTGAGATGAGGAGTAAAATTTTTATATATTAAAAAAATAGGATGAACGCATTAGAGGAACTTATAAAAGTATGCGAGAAAAACTGAAAATCGCTAGAAGATATCGCATATTGATGGGTAGGTTGAGAGGAAGAAAATCAATGTATATTCGACTCCAATAGTATAGGGATTATGAAGAAATTTCTACAAGACAAATATCCTTATTATGATAATTGATATTGATGACAAGTGCTATTCGGAGAAATCGTGTTTAAAGATAGGACTTGGCTAGAGAGATGAGAATAAGATTTAGATGTTACCGACATTGATGTCGGAAACATAATCAGACTTTTATATTATTTACCAAAAGGAAATGACAGTGAAAGAAAAATCTGAATGAAAATATAGGATAATAGAAATGGAAGATAGTGCTATAAATCAGAAAACATATATTGCACAAAAAAAGAATTGGCTTTGAGTTTGGAGAGATATAAGCTATTGAAAATTTCTTTTAGAAAGTGCAGAAGATGATATTAGAAAAGATAAATGAGAATTTAATATAGTAAAGTATTTATAATCAGATTTATTTATTTAATTTTATACCTATGGAAAAGAGAAAAGAAAAAGCTGAATTAGAAAAGATTTCAGATTTAATGGACTATGTAGAATATACTCTACACACGAAAGATGATATTTGAGCTATTAAATGTAAATTATACAGAGAACATTATAGCATAACACCAGAGTTTAAGTGGACTTGAAAAGTTATATGGAAAACCAAATGAATAAGAGCTGAAGATGATGGCAGAGAAATACTTTTATGGAATACTGATAACCCAATAGATTTAGACTATTGCATAGAACAGATGAATTGATTTATTAAAGATAACTTCAAAACATCATTAGATAATCAGACTACAAAAGAACTATTTGATGGAAAGATTTTCAAAAAAGATAGCACCACAAAGGATACTATCTAATTTCAACTATAATTTCCATATTCTTTATGGATTATAGACTTTATATGTTAAATTGCAATATGAAAAAACTACTTACAAAAATAATAGAAAGCTGACTAATATACCACGATTACTTTCTCTGACATTGAATGCACGAAATCGTAGCAAGTAATATCCTAGAAAGTGAGATATGAGAAACTATTGTAGAGTGAGTATGTAAATGACTTCTTGTAATAGCAGAAGAAGAATGAAAGACTTTACAAGAGGTAGTAGATGAAATTTTGGATAATTCAGACTTATTAAATGCCTTTTAGATTTTACCTATGGAGAGAATGTTAAGACGAATAGCAATAAGAAAAGACTGAACTATATCTATGTCAGAGTTTAGAAAATTTGCAGAGAAGTATCAATGAAAGATAGATAAATTAGAAGAAGAAAATAGAAAGCTGAAAGAAGAAAAGGATTTCTTTTACAAATCAGCTAAACAGTTTAGAGAAGATGCTGAGAGTTGGAGAAAAGAGTGCGAAAGGCTGTTATGATTACAACTATGCTGAAAGACAATAGCAGAGCGAATAGAAGAAGATAAGAAAGTAGTTAGAGAGTAATAAAACCACATAACAGTGTCAGTAAACTAAAAATTGATACTGTATTGATACTGTTATATGCAAAACAGAGTTATAATCAGACTTTTATATTATTTACCAAAAGGAAATGCAACCAACAGCATATAAAATAGGAGAATGAAAACGAAAATTATTATCTAAAGATATGCAGGAAGTTATAGGAGCGTATCAAGAAGAGAACGAACAGCTGAAGCTTCACATAGAAGCTAAGGACAAAGCGTACGAAAGCTTGCTGACGGACTACAACTACCTGGAAGCAAGGATCAAGAGAATGGAGAAAAAGTTTCTGGAATATGTGGAAAGCCACAAGAAACTGGAGGATGAATTGGATGAAGTTATCATGAATAGATAAAATTTTATATTTAAAAAAGAAAATGAAAGTAAAAGAGCTTATAGAGAAACTGAAAGAGTTCGACGAGAATCTAGAAGTAGGGTTCGAGGACTGTGACGCATGAGGACTATATTGAACATACGAAAAAGATATTACAGCAGAGTTAGTGAAAGACGAGGATGGAGAGGAGATTGTAGCAATAACGTTGGGATAAAAATCACTTGAAAAATATATAATATTATATACAAAGTAATTAATAGTCTCCGTCAGCTATTCGTAAGAGGGTGCGTAACACCCGACGGTCAGAAAGATATTCTCTTGAATGTGTTTAGCACATTTCTGAATCTAAGAAATAATACACCCGATAGTGAGACATGAAAGTACCGCAAGGGAAATTACGTCGACGCTATCTCACTATCGCATATTGTTAGTCGCCAGGACGGAATGGCGGTTCGCAATATGCATAGTGAAAATTTTATTTTCTAATTTTTATTGTCATGTTAACAAAGAAAGACCTTGTAAGACATATCGTGAAACACGAATATCACGACATGGGAAAAAAGACAACAATCTGTCTACTAACTTTAGATAACGGGTTCGAAGTAGTCGGAACTTCAAGCTGCATAGATCCTAAAGACTACGACCAGAGAGTAGGAGCAGCTATCGCATACGAAAACGCAATAGAAAAGCTATGGGAACTCTACTGATTCTTAGAACACGAGAAAAAAGACGAACCAGTAACATCAACATACACACTCGGTACACCAAAAACAGGAGACTGCTATCCAAGGTCAGGAGATTGTTATCCTACACCGCCAACAGTATTATTCAAAACAGACGAAGATAAAGACAATTTTAGATATTGTAACGCCAACTAATGGAACATAAAATCCAATACCTAGATCCACACGAGCTAATAGGATACGAGCTCAACAACAAAATCCACGACGACGAGGATGTGAGCAAAATCGCAGACTCAATAAAAAAGGTCGGGATGAGAAATCCTGTGGAAGTCGATGAGAACATGGTCATCCTGTCAGGTCACGGAAGAGTAGAGGCAGCAAAAATGCTAGGACTCGACAAAATCCCCGTAATCGTATATGATGACATGGACGAAAGTCAGAAAAAACTGTATAGACATCTCGCAAATAAGACGGCTGACTTCGCAGAGTATGACAAAGAAGCTATCCGTAAAGAGATTATGGAATCAACAGGAGAGGAGAGATACACGCTAGAGAAGCTGTATGAAGATTTCAAACTCAAATTAGAGGAAGAGGACAGAGACCTTGTAGAGGAAGATGTCGCAATACTTCCAGTAGACGGAGAGAAACTCGCAGTACAATTCGGAGATGTCTTCGAATTAAAGGACAAAAACATGACGCATATCCTAGTCTGCGGGGACAGCACCATAGATAAATACTACGGAGACGTACAAGCAAACCTACTCCTAACAGATCCACCATACAACGTGAACTATAAAGGAAGAGGAAAGAAAACAAGCAACGGAATCGCAAACGATAACCTCAAAAATGACAACTTCCAGTTCTTCTTGGACGACGCATATGAGCTAATCGACAAACATACAACAAAGCCAGCCAGCTGGTACACGTTCCACGGACGGGAATGGGAGGAATGTTTCAAGGCAACAGTAAGCAAATTCACAGATATAAAGGCACAAATAGTCTGGAATAAGACACATTACAACCACGTAGGAGGAAGCTACAAGAGAAAACATGAGCTTTGCTTCTATTCCATCAAAGGAGAGGAGAAATTCTACGGAGATACAATATTCCAGGCAGACGTGGAAGAGATAGACTGGGACAAAATCACACCAGAGAAGCTAAAAAGAATAATAGACGCAAACAGAGAGGCAGAGAAACACGGAAAAACAACAGTATGGACAGAAAAAAAAGAAAACTCTGCACTATATATCCACCCAACTCAGAAACCTGTGCGGCTATTGGAGAAAATGGTGCTAAATTCAAGCTTGATAGGAGACACAGTACTAGATCCATTCACAGGAAGCGGATCAACTCTGATAGCGTGCCAGAAATGGGACAGAAACTTCTACGGAATAGAGATGTCGCCTGGATACGTACAAGCAGTATTGCAGAGACGAGCAGAGTACACAGGAAGAGTAGCAAAGGACGGAAAAGTAGAGTGAATGACATGTCTAAACAGAGAAATAGACTTCACATTTATTAACGAAACAGACTAATGACAGACTTACCAAGAGACAAGGATGGAAAGCTGTACGAAAATAGGAAAAATAGAAACATAAAAGTCCAACTTAAGAAAAAAGTCAAGAACGGAGCAAAGGAGTCCGTGAGGAAACAGAGTCGGGACTCCACAGATAAGCTAACGACGAAATGAGTGAACACATCTTTCGATCCTATACCAGAAAACGAGGTCAGAATGCTAGTCCAGCAAATCAGAGAGGGAGTAAACCGAAAGGTCGCAGTACGTGCAATGGGACGATGAGAGACCAGAGGAGAATACTTCATCGAGAGAGGACTAAAATTCATCGATAAAACGACCGACGGAGACCAAATCATAGAGAAACCAACATACGTAAAGGACGAAATCCTGAAAGCAGAGTCAGAGCAGGAGAAAATAGCAAGACTCGCACTCATGCAATCTATGAAAAAAGGAAACGCTAAGGTCGCAATGGAATTCCTGAACCACCAACAAGAGGAAGTCCAGGAATACTTCAACGATAGAGCGGAGTACAGGCAAATAGCACAGGATATGGGACTATCCAAACAGGAATATTACCGATGTCTGAACGTACTCAACGGAATATCGGAGAGAAAAGCAAGTGAGAACGTGTGACGACACAAAAGTCTGAACCAATATCACTTCAGGATGAACCCAAACGTCAAGGAATTCATCAAAGTAATAAAGATCCAAAGGAGACAGGAGCTGATGGACGGGATAGACTTCACAAAGGAGACCGCACAGGCAGCAATGACATACGCACTAGGAATCCTAATGGACGAATTCCAGAAAAACGACAACACAAAACAGGACAAAATCAACATAGCAAAGGAGATAAGGAACACGGCAGAGTCAATCGGAAAGGCAACAAACCTCTATCCAAAAGATGACCTACCAAACGTAGCAAATATAGCAATCCTTGCTTCAGAGAATACGGACAAAGTACTAGAAATGATAGGAAACAAACACAATACAAAGGCTTTAAATATTACCCAATTCGTAAATGGCGAAACCACAGGACAGACTGACCAAGGAGGAACTGGACCAATTGAGGATACAATGCAAAACGAACCTGCTTAGTTATGCACAGTGGATATTCGAACCGTTCGGAAGCTTCGCAGTGAAACCATTCCACGAAGATATCTGTAACGCACTAGAAGAGGTAATGATCGGAAAAACAAAGAACCTGATCATAACCATGCCACCAAGAACAGGAAAGTCAGCACTAGTATCACAGATATTCCCTGCACGAGCAATGGGAATAAACCCAAGAATGCAGTTCATGCTTGCGTCATATTCTCCAGACCTAGCCAAAGAGTTCTCAAACAAGGCAAAGAAATACGTAACCTCAGAGAGACACACAGCAATATTCGGAGAAATGAAGCTATCGCAGGCACAGGCACAGGAATGGGAAAACACAATGGGGTGAAAATTCGTCGCTACTTCAGTAGGATGAGTCGCAACCTGAAAATGAGCGAATGTTCTAATAGTCGACGACGTAGTAAAGAACGCAGAGGAGGCAAGCTCTCCAACATATAGAAATAAAGTACGGGAATGGTACACGCAAGTACTCTCAACCCGTAAGCAAAACGATAAATCCGCAACAATAATCTGCATGACACGTTGGCATGTGGACGACCTTGTAGGAAGAATACAAAAACTAGAGGAACAGATGAAGCTGGAGGGAATAGAATACGAACCTTTCAAGCTACTCAACATTAAATGACTGATAGAAAACCCAGAATACAAAGGAACAGGAAACTATGAAGACAAATGGCTATCATTCCGACCTGAGAGATTCAGCGTGAACTCACTAAGGAGAATACAAATGCAAGATCCAAGAGGATTTGAAGCATTGTACATGCAAGATCCGATAGGAGCAATGGGAGGACTGCTAAATCCAGACGACCTAATCCCTGTGAGACTATCCGACATAGATAATGAGGAGAGTAAGAGAGACCTGGAACTAGGAATAGGAATAGATCCCGCACTCAGTTCCAACTCCAAGAGCTGTGACACAGCAATAATACTAACAGGAAGAAGAATCAGCACGGGACACATATACATCCTGGACATCTGTGCGGACACGTTCGCACCAACAATAGCAATCAACTACCTCTACCTGATGATAAACAGGCGGGAGGCGATGGGATTCCACCTGAGATTCATAGGATGTGAGGACGTAGGACAATTCAACGCATGAATGGTCGAGTTCCGAAACCTACTGAACGAGTCGCAGGTAGCAACAGGACGTAGAGACTGGCTATATCACTATAAACCAAGAGGAAAATGAAATAAGCTAGATAGAATCACATACAACCTAGAACCTGCAATCAGCTGAAGACAAACATACCTGAACGAAAACATAAGAGCTGATTACAAAACAAAGCTACTGACACAAATACTAGAGTTCCCTAACTCAGAAAAAGTCGACGTAGTGGATGCACTAGCTCAAGTAGTGGAGATATGGAGGAATATTCCGAAGAGTTATCCAGGTCAGACCACTGAGTATGTGCAAAAAACAGAGCCAGGAGAACCTGTAAGCAATAAATACCAGGACCTCCAACAAACAATACACGGTATCATTATATAATACCATTTTAACACCTAATTCACAAAGCCATGTCAGAAAAAAGAGCTAAAGAAGAAAGAGCAATGGGAATAGCAAAATATAAAGCTCCACAAGCTCAATTCCAGAGACCATTGAGACACAGACACTTCGCTGTGGTAAAGTTCAAGAACAAAAAACACACGCTAGGAAGACTAAAATGGTCAACTACACTAAACAACTGGAATAATAGAACAGACATCTGCTCAAGATGAACAATGACTCCAGAGGAGTACGAAAATTACATAAAATATTTACATGCTTAATCTAATAAAAAATGGCAGAGACAAAGAAAACATGAGTTGCAGAGGAAATGGCTGCACTAAGAAAACTCTACAGAGAGGATTTCCACATAGAATTCCCAGAGACTCCATCAATTCAGGCATTCGACAAGGGACTAAAAGACCTGAATAAGAACACAGTAAAGGAATTCGCAAGGATTCTCACTCTATACAAAAACTGGTTCATCGAGCAATCAATGCAAATCTTCCCTATGGACGAAGCAGCATTGAACTACAGAAACGGAGTAGTAATCGAGATAAGTAAACTGATAAAGACAATAGAATCATACGCAATAGAGAGACCAGATCCAATATACAGAGACAAAGGACAAATAAAGTCTGGACTAGAAGAGACAAACAACAAGCTTTTAGCAGCATAATATAATATAAGATGGTATACATACTCCCGAACGGGAAAGAACTGAAGAGGGGAAAAGGAATAAAAAACAAGATATCCCCCGCAAAAGTCGCAACGGTGCATAAGAGACTGCTTGCGATCCTATTCGATATAAACGAAATAAGCGTAGCAAGACAGTTCGCAGAGAAGAAACTCTCCCTAAGAAACCCGTATGCAGTAAAGAAATATATAGAGGAAAAGCTGGAATACAACTGATGACTAGGGAGTAAACGAAAAAGAGACCACAGAGAATATCTGGAGTCCATCAAAAAGTAAGCTAAGATTTACAATATAAAAAATGTATTGAAAAGTCCCAATTTAGGACTACATTACAATTAACTTAGCGTTTTTATCTAACCTCATTACAACAATGAAAGAGAAAACAACCGAAAAAACCCAAACTCCTGCTTGGATGGAGTCAGAAGAATTCAAAACCTACGACAGAAATCTAAGAGCAAATCAGGAGAGGTGATTTCAAAAAAAGATTACACAGCTCAAGACTGAGGCAGAAGCAAAGGAACAGCGTTCAGCTGCTTTCAAAGCTAACCTAGCAAAAGTCGTCAGAAACCCAGAATTCATCACTCAGCTGAAAGATGAAGATGTGGAAATGGCTAGAGACGTGTACGATACTCTCGGAAAGGATTTCTTCGAGTCTAGTAAGAAAGAGGTTCAACTAGAATTCCCACCTTTAAACCTAGACAGAGAACAGATCATTAGAGAATATCAAGCAAAACAGGCTCAAGAAGCAAGACAGCAGCACATCGCTGGACTATTCGAAAAGTTCAATAGCGAAGTAGAATGGGACAACGAAGACGAAAAGGCAGCATTCGAAAAGAAAGCCAACGACCTACTCGCAGGTGCTAAAGACGAGCAAATCGATGCCTTGTTCTGATACGCATGCTCAGAACGAAAAAAGGATCATCTTGTAGACTCTGTTGTAAACAATCAAATGTGACATCCTGGTGGACAATGAGCTCCTGCTACACAGCAAGGAATATCAGAGGATACCATAAAAGCATTTGATGCCTTATAATTTTATATCGAAAACAATCCATAATCATGGCTCACGTATCAAAAATCAAGCAATGCAGACAGGTGGATGACAATCAAGTAAATCAGCTATTCAAAGCCGACGAAACTAAAGAGTACTATCAAGGACAGGCTCTTAAAATCGACGACGGAGTAGTATCACCTGTTGAAGATGTAGACGAAGTAGTGTTCGGAATCTGCGAAGAAACTCGTGGATCAAGCGAATACAGTTTCAACGTAACAGTACGTCAACCAAGAATGGGAGACACATACACAGTAGAAACTGACTTCGATTTGGATGAAGATAACGTAGGAACTTACTACGGAATAGCTCCAGATGGAGAGGGTGGATACCAAATCTCTGCTACATGAGAATCAAAACAATGGAGATTAATGGCAGTTCTTGGACCTAGAGTTTGAGAATTCGAATTCGAAAGAGCTGACGGAGTAACAGACGCAGCTATTGCAAGTCTCGATGAAAGAGTAACAGCTCTTGAGGGATAGTTTTATATTATTTAATAGGAAACAATCATGGCTTACCAATTAACAGGAGGTGTAGATTTCAATACACAGATAAGTTTCTTCGGAGGAGGTCATAAGTTATTGAATCCATTATTGACTCATGTAATGGAAGAAGAACTTCACGGATACGACCTTGCTGGAGAATTGAGCAAACTTGCTTTGTCTCCAAAGACAGTATACTCACCAACAGAGAGATTCTCTTCAGCTGGAGAGTTCGGAGACATCAAGGAAATTCCAGAATCAGGAATCGCTCCAGATATCCACGTTTCTAAATGAGCAAACAAAGGATATCAATTCCACACTTGGGGAGGTAAAGTTGTATATACAAGATTACTTACTCAATGGTTACAGACAAGTAGAGAATTATCTAATATCCCTAACGATACTACAGGAATTCAATACTTACGTCATATAAAAGAAAGTTCTACTGGATTAGTAAGATCTGGAATCAGAAAATTACTAGAACTTGGAGCTTCATTATATACTAAAGGATTCTCAGCTACTCAAATCAATGGACCAGCTGGTACATGAGAAGATGGAGAACCATTATTCTCTATTCACCACCCATTCAAAGACGGTACAGCAGAATATGCTAACTGTGGAATGAAAGTAGGAGGAAACATTGTACATCCAGCATTCTCTGAAGAAGCATTATTGTACGCAATCAAAGCTTTGAAAGGTACAGTACAAGATGGATTACAAGGACCAGTTCTTCAGAACTGAATGAAAGTTGATAACTTAGATGGAGTATACGACTTAATCGTACCTATCGAGTTAGAAGCTGAAGCAGGAAAGATCCTTAACGTTGACTCAAGATGGGTTCCTTACGAATTCAACGGAAAGAGTGCAGACGCAAATGGAAACTCTGCTCAAAGAAATGTATTCTCATGGAGAGGATATAAAGTTAGAGTTATCCCTGTATCTATCTTCGGATGGACAAATGAAGACGGTGTATCAGTTGGTAATACAACTAACTGGTTCGTTAGAAATACAAGATTCATCAACCAAACTAAATCTCTTCAAATGGCTAATTTGAACGGATCTGGATTCGGATTGAAGACTTGGATCGACAACAACACTGACAATGCAAACATGAAGATCATCGGAGACTATGCCTTCGAATTCTCAAGAGTTGCATCACTCGGACTTTGGGGATCAAAGTGAGACAATACAACAATTGCCTAGAGCATATAAGGAGACGTGGAGAGATTCACGCCTCCAATATATGTCCCAGGACATAGATTTATTTTCCAACCTATATGACAAATGGCATATAACGAAAATGTACAACTTGAGTTCTCCCTAGATCAAAAAGAAACATATCTAGCAAGCTGACTCAATAAAAAAGCCGAAGAGTACACAAACCTATTCAGGTATAAAAGAGAAGCTCTCATACTAGCGTGAAAGTATGGAATTGAAAGCAATGTATTCGACAAAGAGAAATACAAGAAGCTATTAGAAGATAGAGGAATTGTATACGCTACAGAATACAAGAAGTACTTCCAATTAAAAAAGGAGATACTTAGAATCAAAGAATTCTTAGGATTCACAAAAGAACTATGAGATGAAAACGTCGTAATAGACGATGAACTCCAAAAGGAAGACGATGACGAAATCCAAAATCCTACACCAAACAATGTGGTAGACTTAGGAGCAGAGGAAAACGAAGCAGAGATGCACGTAGAATCTGAAAACGCATCTTCTAAACCAGAAGACAGTTCAGAACCTGAAGAAAACAAAAAAGATGAAGTTTCAAATACTGAAGATGATATCGAGACTCTAAGGCAAAAATACTTTGAGAAATTCGGTAAACAAGTAGCAACTGGTTATAAAAACAATATCGAATGGATCAAGAAAAAACTTCTTTAGATCTTAAAGATAGACACCATGGCAACAAGCGACGGAATTATACGAATACTGGTAATTTTGCTCGCTTGTTTTTTATATATATTATATTGAAAAAAATGGTAGATAAATGAGTAATAAAAGAAACGGGAAACGCCCTATCAAAACTAACTTCATCAGAGAGAGGAACTTTTCTGGTAGTAATGCTTACCGCATTAGCTGCAATAGTAGCAACAGTTATCCTATACATAAACAGCGTAGATAATCTAGTGACTAAATACAATGATACAATCAACACTCAACAAAAAGAATTCTTACAAGCTTTAAGAGAATTTAGCAAATAACCAACAACAAAAATGTGGGAATACAAAATATACAAAACAAACCTGTGATATTGAATCTACAGGAAAAAGGAAGTATGAGCAATCCTAATAGTTCAATTCCTACAAGCAAAAGATAAATGGGGGTTTTATAAATCAACAGCCAGAACATTCTACAACAAAGACGATGCATTATCTGCTTTAACATTAATGAGAGTCAAAGATGGAAAGGAGTGATAAAATTATTGAAAAAGACGGTAAGAAATATAAATTGAATTTAATAATAGATAAGACAGCAACTGATATCCACCACATACTAGGTCAGAAGTACAAAGCACAATATAATGTAAACATAGACCAGAACAAAATGAGGATACCAAGAAAAGACCACATAGACTATAACAATTTCGTAAAAGACAAACAAAGCCCAAGAGAAGCAATGCAAAAACTCTATGAAATGTGCAAACAAGTACTCACGCCTGGAGTAAGAGAAATAATGGAAACGGTACTATACAAAACAGATGACGATTTATTCTATATTCCAGAACTACTAAAATGAAAGAAAAAGAAAAAAACTACAGATACTGAAAAGAGAAATATGAATGCAGATACAGATTAGCAATAGAAAGTTGTTATAGGTGCTTATTTGAGAATCTTTGTTTATTTGAGCAAAACCAAGAAAGACTATGAAAGGATACTCACGAAACAGAGAAGACTTCATAGAGCAACTTTATATAAAATATAAAGACAAAATGCCAATAAAATCAACCCTAAGGGACTTTAGATTTAAACCTTATAAAAAAATGTCAGAAATCAGAGAAGATCCAGGATGTCTAACTCTATCAGAAGACATGATGGACGAAAGAGACTTCAAAGCAGAAGAAGTCATCAAGCTAGACCTAACAGTAGAACTTCCTAAATCATTTTCATTGTGAAAATGGATATGGAAAACAAACTATCAGAACGGTTGGGGAAGCTGTACAGCTAACGCAACAAGTCACGGAGTACAGGTACTCGCAGTAAAAGATAAAGGAGTAGAGCCAACAAAGGAGAATATCGTAACTCCAGATCGAAAAGACTTGTGGGGAAAAATGTGACATGACCTAGACGATAAAAACGATAGTGGAGATTACGTAGAAAAAGCAATCAATACAGCATTGAAGCTATGAATCGCAACAGTAGAATGAGACTATGCAAAATTTGACTGATACAGCTATGAATCATTTGACGGTACAGATAAAGCAATAGAGAAAATGAAACGTTATCTCTACAAAGGATGTCCAATAGCATGGTGCTTGAGATGAAACCAAACAACATGGAGTGAATTAACAAAGGGACAACTAAAAACATTAATCCCAGTAACACAAAGAACAGGATGACACGCCATCTGTCTAGTAGGGTGGGACGAATGAGGATTCCGATTTGTAAACAGCCGAAAAACAAATGACGGTAAATGATACAAGAGCAGATTCTACGTAACATATGCAGACGTAAAGAAGCTCGCAGGAATGCTCAACTGGAGATACCGACCACTCTTCAAAAAAGAACAAACAAAGAAAGATCCAGAATACATTAAAAGAAAAAACACAGCAGTACTGGTACTAAGCGTACTCAAAAAACAATACGATAACGAACCAGCTGCAGTAAAAGAAGCAATAGTAAAGCTAAGCCAAGCTTACAGGAAAGCTTATGTTGAAATAAATGAAGAATTACCTCTTAAATAATATAAACATGCTACAACTAAATGAAATAATCAACAAAGTCTATGACCTCATGTCAGTAGATTCAGACAATACAACCTACTCCACATGGGGAAGAGTAGTACCAAAGATAAATAGCGTAATGCACAGAGTACTATCAGACAGGAAGTTCGACGTAGTGTTGGAAAAAAGCCAATACGCTCCAAACATAAAAGGAGGAGACCTCCAATTCCTACGTGGGACATACTCTTTCAACAGGAGACCTGAAAAGATAGTCTGTAAACCAGCCGAAGAGTGAGACAGGAGACTGTACATAGCAAGCAAAAAAGACGTTCCTACAAAGGGACGATGTCTTGTAAAAGGAACAGTTTACAAATTCACGCTCAACGCAACAGTAACAGAGCAATGGCTAACAATAGACGAAGACTTAACAATTCCAGTAGAACAGGGAACTGTAATAGAATTCCTATACAAAATCCCTGACGAAGCTGAAGCAACATATCAACTATTCGCTGTCACAGATAACAACGAAATGGAGATGATCTACGCAGACTATAGATATCCAACAGACTTCCAACAATACTGGACAATAGTGTACAAGAACGGAGTAAGTCTAATAAGAATCGTATCATACGACGCACGATACCTAAAGACTTTCAAGCTCAATTACTTCAAGAAAATAGAAACATTGAAGAACCTAACAGATAAGACAGTAATCCCTGACGAGAGATGGGACTTGGATATGTTGGCAGTATTAGTAGCAGGAGAACTCCTATACGAAACAGAGAGAACAGATGACGCAGCAATGAAACTAAACGAATGATACGGAAATCTGATCCTATTCTACGATAAATATGCAAATACAAATAAAGGATTCAGACAAGAAATGTGATGGAATAGAAATTTACAACGTAAAGCACCAATAATCTAATGGCGAGCAATAAACTAAACACTAGTTGATACATTACAATAAGTGAAGCTTTCACTAAAGGATTTGTGGCAGGATACAACCAAGTATTCACACCCACATCTTATTCCAATTACCTCAGAAACTGTAGAATAGAGAATCAGGCAATCATAATGAGAGACTGATTCAGAGTCTACACTTCACTAGGGGAAATCGGAGAGATAATAAAACTGAAAGCAACAGAGAATAACCTATACGCACTAGTTATATGAAACGACGGATGATGGAATCTCCACCTATTCAAACTTCTCCCATCTGGTGCTGTAGACCTATGACTTGTATCCACATTCATATCAGACAACTATTCAGACTACGACCTCGTAGCAATAGGAGAATGTCTTCTAATCCTAACAAAAGGAAGAAGACCATATTGGTATAGAGAATGAGATTGACTAATTCCTCTACCAAACGAATGTATGCCATCAAGAGATGGATGACAAACTCCAAATACAAACTTCATGTCAACACATGGAGTATACTATTCGGGGTTTGTATTCTTAAACGAAATAAATACTGACCTAAAAGCAACAAACAGAGTTATATTATCACATGAGATAAATAGGGACACTAAAGACTGGCGAAAGAACGCTAGAGATTTTTCAGCCAGAAGAGATGCGGATAATCTCCTCATCCCATACAAGATAATATGTCCATCAGCTGTACAGGCAATGGTATCAACACAACAAAACCTATACATATTCTGTCAGGACAGCGTGCAATACCTAGATAGAAACCTACTATCAGAATACGCAACAAATAAAACACTAAGAACACTACCTCTTGCAGCAGGAAATAGACTAATAGGTAAAAACCTATGCGTAGCAGCAGGGAACTTTGTGTTCTTCTTCTGTGCAGATAAACATGTAAGAACATTATGATATACATCATGAATCTACGATCCACAAATCGCAGACATTTCAGATACACACTTCGGAATCCAAAAATGGATAGATAATAACATAGCAGATAAACAACCATACGGATTCGCTTTCTTCAATAAACAAGATGATACAGTAGAATTCCACCTTATGTCAAAGAAAGCGGTACAGCAAAACGATATAGTACTAATCCGAGACCTCCAACACCAGCAATGGCTAATAGATGACGGGAAAAGCTTCGCCTCTATGGAAAATTACGACTGGGACTGGACAGCAGACGGAGGAGTAGGAGAAGAGAGAAGCGGAACAGCTCACGTAGTAGCAGGAGGAGGATGATGGAACTGACCAAAAACATTCTTCTATCAGAGTGAGGCAAAATATGACTCACAATACGACGAAGATGACGACGAAATAACAGTAAATCCAATTGCATTCGAATATAATACCGTTAATATGGCGTTATGAGAGCCAGCAGAACGGAAACTATTCAACGGAGTGAGATTAACAGGAGCAATAAACATACATACAGGAAATACAGAACAAATATACGAATGAAATACAGCTCTATTCGAAATCAACGTGTTCGTAGATGGAAAACAAGTATGTAATAAAAAAGTAAATTGGCAACAGATATATGACACATACCAGAAACTACAAATAGAAGTGTGAGGACCAGAAATACCAGAGTACGATCCATACGACAGAGACGTAGTAAACGAATATAACAATTTACTATTCCCAATAGACTTAGTCCTAGACCAAGCAATGGTAAGGAGAAAAGGGAAGAGAATAAGAGTACAAATAAAGTCTGAGACACCAGGTGCAGACCTTTACCTTTCAGGATTGGCAATACGTGCAACACCTGTAGGAAACTTCGATTTATCCGATAAATTCTAAACAAATGGCAAACCAATATTGACACACAGTAAAAGATGGTATAGTCTATGATAAAAACTGAAAATACCTCTGACACGAAGACATCGTATATTGAGGAAATAAATGAGGTACTATAGCACCAAATACTAGTGAAGCCACAGCAAACGCACAGCCAAGTAAAACAATGAATGGTGGTAGTGCAAAAATAGATGGAGCGAATCCATCTTCTCCTAGTACAAACCCAGCAACAAGGAGAGAGGAATACAATCTAGGTCAAAACCAATGAAAATGAAGCACGGAATATAATAGTATGTTAGATGTCCTTTCTAAATCTTCAGATAAGAACTGAATAGTAGAACCAACAAAGACAACTACTGATACTACTTCTCAAAAGACAACAAAGCCAGGAGGGGTAGATTTAACAATCAAAGGAAACTTTGACGTATATAACCCAGTAGATTGGCAAAACCAACCTGAAATAATGCAACAATACTACGTCCAAGCAAATAATGACATAAAAGCATCAAAAAGGACATTGTCTCAATTAATATTGCAACAAGACGCACTAGAATCTAAGTCAAGTAACATAAACGAAGTAACAACATTAATTGACGCAATCGAAAACGCATACGATAGAGGAGTGTTCGACGCAGAAACGATAGCAAAGACTCTAGGAGTAGATGTAAACACAGTAAAGCTAATACAGCAAGGTAAAGCAAACGAACTCGTTAAACTAAACGAGGAATACGTGCAAGACCAGCTAAAAACTTTCTACAGAGCAGAGGAGGATTACGACACAAACCTCGCAAGAACAATGCAAGACTACCAGCTAGCAAAGACAAATCTAGACCAACAATATAACTCGGCTATGCAAACATTAAAAAGAAATCTCTTTGATGAAAAACGAGCTGCAAGCGTAGGAGGTGCAGTAGCTGGAATCAGTGGTTCAGAATACGCAGTAAGTGTAATAGAGAAAAAACACCAGCAAAACATGGATGACCTAGAGAATAATTACCTCTACTCATCAACAAAACAGAAATACAGCTACACAAGAGCAATAGAAGACTACAATAAAAACATCAAAAGACTTTCAGAAGACTTCGATGATGCACTAAAAGAAATCCAAGCAGGAGTACTGCAACAATTCCAAGAGATCGATAATAAAATCGGACTAACAACTGCACAATTAGCAAAAGCATACGGAACACTACAACAAAATGTAATAACTGCAAAGAGTGCAGCAACATCAACATTCCTAGAAGCTCTCTCAAATAACGAAAACGAACTCGCAAATGCAATAGCAAACACATACTGAATAGACCAGCGAGATATAACATTGCAAAAATTCTGAGAATCTATCAGAACATGAGATACAATAGGAAATGACGTAAACTCAATATGACACATCCTAAATAGTAACGACGGACTAAGAATCGGAACATACACAAACTCTAAATGATACACATACAATGTATACGCAACAAGAGAAGATGGACTAAAGGCAACAATCCAACTACTCAAAAGATGATATTACTGAATGACGCTAGCAGATGCAGCACAAAAATGGATAGGTCAATGAAAAGACATATCAGTAGCAAAATCTGTTATCGCTAGGAACTGACTCAAGCTGACGGATAAACTATCAGACGCAAATGTAGAGAAATTCATACAAGCTATGGGACAATGGGAATGAACACTAAAGAACGGTAAAACTCTTGAAGAATGGTTAAAAGAATGAAGAACATTAGGAACATCTCCTACTGCCACAGCAACAACTACACAGTGATGAACAACAACTGGATGAAAAACTACATGATACGATCCTGCAAAAGCTCCTCTATACGAAAGTTATCTACAACAAAAATATACAAACATTAAGGATTTTATATCAGATCCATCATTCCAAGCTGAAGCATTAGCATATCAAGGTGCAAAAACTCCTACAATAATAAGCTGAATTCAAGATTCACTTGATACTATGGTAGAATTCAGAAATAGATATAATGAATTATCTCCAAAAGAAAAAGAGGTAATATCACTAATCCCAGCAGCAGATATACAAGACTGATGATTCCGACAAAACACAACACTTACGGACAAACAAAAGAACGTATTAAACCTCTACAACCAAATAAAAGCTCAATTATTTATAGACTGAATCGTTGACAGTAAAAAGAAATGAGCGTCATACTGAAATCTATCAGATGCAGAGTGAAATAAGATATCAAACGCACAGACAAACCTAAATGTAAACACTCCAAGCTACGTAAACTACAATGTAGATAAAATGATAAGAGATTTAGTATGAGATATTGAAGCTCTATGATGAACAGCGGACACAAAATCTTGATATTCAGATCCGAATAAAAAATCAGCAATAGATTTCTTAGCAGAGCAAGTTAGAACTATAACAAACTGACCAGCTATCCCAGAAATGAGTAAATCAAACTTCAGTAGTCAATGAGCATACCAAGCAAATAACAGTACAGGAACTGTAATCAAACCTGTTATGAACTTTTAACCAAAATTCAACATAAAACATGGTAACGTCTTGAAAAAAATTCTTGTCAGAACAGCAAGCAAGAAGTAATTCAGTTCAAAAACTATCAACATGAACAGGTACGCCTACACCAGACATAGAAATACCTAAATGAGTTTCTAATATAATAGAATCTCAAGCTCCCAAATACCCATCCACGACAATATCAGAGACAACTCCAGAACAAAAGTCTCAGCTTAAAGAAATAGAATATGTAGAAAACCCAAGAAATATAATAGATATCGCAAAGCAATGAGTACAGAGAGTTACATCAAAGATAGCAGGGAAAGATATAGGAACAGCATACGAGCAAGGTTCAAAGATGATAGCCGAAGACTACGAGATATCAAAACAAGTAGAAGAAAAAGGAAATAAAGGAGACCTACTATTCGAATGAGTTAGGACATGAACATCTCCAATAGATGTATTAGCAAAAAGTCTGGGAATAGATAAATGACTGAACGAATGATGGACAAATAACGAATGAGATACTGTATATCTAACCAACTGAAATACAATCGTATCAAAGCCAATAGTAAGATCGCTTGACTCTACATCAACATTGTGAGATGCATACAATTCAATAACATACGAATACGCTCAAAATTGAGGAGTTCTAACTGCGGAACAAATCAAAGAAACATATCCAGAATGGCAAGACGTGTCAGACGATACAATAAACGCATTTATACAAGACTGTCTGTATGATGTAGAAACAGACAATAGAAGAGACATAAACCAATACGCAGACTTTTATGGTGCATTGTCAGTTAATGATAACTACGCCAACAAACAAGACTCCCTACTAGACGCATTAACGGATGAAGATATTATCGCATATTGAATATCTGCATTCGCTTGATGAGCAGAGAAGCTTGAATGAAGAACTCCAGAAGAAATAATAAAATACATCCAATCTGCTATGATAATAAAAGACGCAGCAAACCAATTTAATGAGTTCGGATATAACATATCATGAGCATCAGACTACAACCTAGTAAGATCCGTACTTGCTGCAAACAAATGAGAAGCAGATATAAAAGAACTACAAGACGCATTCAATACCTACACTAATTTCAATCTCTCTGCAAATGAACTCAATAAAATTCAAGAAACATATGATAACCAAATGAATAGCTTAAGAGAATTGAGAAAAACAATAGAATCATGAGACACAATAGAATATAACAGACTACTATCAGACTATGCAAACAAATACATTAGTGAGTCTTTCAATAGCAAGGTAAATACTATGCTAAAAGAAACATACACAGGAGATAGTTCTTGGATAAAAGACAAACTATATTCCCTAATGTTCTGAAACGCATATGAAGAAGACGGTAAATACTATGACACAAACTGAAACGAACTCAAACAAGATGAAGTTTCAAAATGAATATCTAGAGCTTTGGTTGATTCATGGATAAATCTTTGAAATCAACTATCAGACCTAGACTATGACATTGATAGAACAGTAAACGATCGAGATAGTGATAGAAACTTCTTCGACCAGATTAACGTAGACTATGAAAAACTATGAAGAATCTGATTCGATATCCCATCAACAGTATTCGCTGGAATAATGTCTCTAACTCCAGGAGGAGTAGCATTCACAACAGCGACAGGACTCCCATATATATGAGCTAAAATAGATAACGTATTCAACTACGTAATGGGTGGAATAGCAGATATAGCAATATGACTATGAAATCTCATCTGATTTTCTGACTGATGGAATGAAAAAACAATAGAAAAATATGGAGAAGCCGTATCCGCAGTATCAGCAATAAAAATAGCACAATGACTCAAGATCCTAGGTAGAAAATGAGTAGACTATCTCAAATATAAAACAGCAATAGGTAGAGCTGTAAAAGTTTATACAGATAGAATCAAGGCAGGTGCAAAGTTGGTAGATGTTCTCAAAGAAAAAGAAAAAATAAGGAGAACTACTACTCCAAAGCTTCCAGAAGAGGCCTGAGATACTACATGAAAGATAGAATCAAAAGCAAAGGATGTAAAATCTAAGGTAGATGTAGATCTACAATGAGCTAAATATAAGATGCAAATAACAAAGGCAGTATTCCAAGATGCCTTAAATAATTTTCATAAAACATTCCAGGAAGAAGCCGCAAAGATTAAAGAAGAAACAGGATGAGAAACAATACTAGATACTCTATTCGAAACTGCATCAAAGCTATTCAAAGATTCTCAAAAATTAAAAGTAGCAGAATGAGAAGTAGTGGAGAATATCCCAGAAACAGTAAGAGATGTCACAGAGATTAGTGTACAAGAACCAACTAAAACTACTACTGAACCACAGAGAGAAACTACTGTAGAATCTGAGGCAATGCCAGCTCCTGAAGTCAGAGTAAAAGAAGCCGTAACAGAAACACCAGAAACAGTAGAATGAACAGCCAAAGTAAAAGAAACAGAATGAGCAAAAGAAGTAAAAACGACTATCGCAAAGATACTGGACTTAATGAAAGACATAGAAAATAACGCAAAAGAAGCAATAGATAATATATTCAAACCAGACCTAGAAAAACAAACAAGAAAAGAAATTGAAGAGAGAGAGGCAAGGGATGAGCTATTCAGAAGAGAGTGACTTACAGAGAAACAGATAGAAATAGTAGAGAATAACCCATTCACTGATTCTGTTATTAGAATAGTAGACAGACTTGTATCTGAAATCACAGATAAGAAATGAAACGTAAAAGATACAAGATTAGAGGATAGAATGTCCAATGATGAAATCCAAAGGGAAGTACTATCAGATGGACTTACAAGAATGCAAAAATACGTGGATAGAATCCAGCAAATGAAGAAAGCTATATGAAAGCTATATGATGCACTATCTACGGAAAAGAATATAAGATCAAGACAATTCCTATCTAGCGAACCATTCCAAAGATTACTAAGAGAAAACTGACTTGAATATATAGAACGACTAGATGACAATGGAAATCCAAAAAGAGCAGTAGTAGCAAATGACGGTAGAGTACTGTCAGCAAATGAAAGAGCTGTGGCAAAATATATAGAATCCATGACAGATATAATCACAGAGAAATCATGGATATCAGAAAAAGACGCACACAATATCAGAACGAACTTCACTTCAAAAGGAGATTGGGATAGCTCTGGTAATTTCCCTAAAGCAGTAAAAAAGGCGTTATATGAGAGATGGAATGAATTCCTAGAGCAACAAAGATCATCTGAAATGTTGCGTAAGATAGATCAAGGATATGCTGAACTTTCAGAAAACCTTGAAGTACTATCAGACATATTATGAAAAGATTCAATGCTAAAAGATAACGCAAAGAATCAAATACTAAATCGAGACGAGGAAACACTAAACCAGATGGAAAGTATCCTACCAGGAATAAAAAAATTAGTAGAACTCACAAAACAATCTCCAGATATCGTGAACAAAACAATAAAAGCAAAGACACAGTATAAACAAACTCGTCTATGGCTATGAAACTGGATAAGATATGCATGAGTAATGCTAGCATCAACTGTAGGATGACGATGAGGATTCGTTCTCGGATCACTAGGATTCACTATTCTAGAAAGATTATGAAATGCTCTAAAATCTAAAGCAGTAAAAACAAAGCTAGATCGAGATTTATATAACCAATATGTAGAAGCTCTAAAAGTAGACTGAAATACAAAGGCTAGCTTCAAAAAATGAGAAATAGAAAGATATAATGAATTATCAAAAATAGCAGAGTGAAAAACACAAGCAGAGATAGACAAACTCTTAGATGACGCTACACAAATATTGATAGATAGACAGGCAGCAAAAATCAGAGAACAAAAACAAGCAGAATGGGAAAGATATCTAAGGAGTCAATGAGTATGAGACACAACTCCAAGACTTCCAGAATCAACACAATGATGAGTAGAAGCTACAGATACATTCACTCTACCAGAAGATAGATGAGTAAAAGAAACATACAAAGACAAAGAAAAGATACAGCAATGATACAACCAGGCAGAGCAACAAATAATCGACGCATCACTTTGAAAAACAGAGGAAATAAAATACTCTCCAGAAGCAGAGAAAGTGGCAGACATATTGGAGAAGAGTCTAAACGAAGCTGCAGACATAATAGAAGAAGATGCAACAAATAAAGTAATAGAAAAAGGAGAAGAACTCACAGATGAAAATATCGCAAAAGAAATCCAAAAAGAACCATCTTCAATAGAAGAATTCATCATGGAGACAGAGAAATGAGCTCCAGAAGAAACAACAAACTATGATGGTGCAGATATCAAAGATCTTGAAGAAGTTGTCGCTAATCCAAAGAAATATCCAAACGTAGACATAGAAGCTGCAAAAACAGCACTAGAAAAAGCCAGAAGACAAAACATTGAAGCTGAAATCATGCAATCTCCAGACCAGCAACAAGCTCAAAAAGAAATAGCATGAATCTACAAAGGAAACCAAATGGAGCGTGAGTGAAATAAGGGACGAGAAAAACAGAGAGAAGATATGGTAAGAGAAACAAACAGAGACTTCGATACATTAGAAACAACTGAAGAATACGACAGGATAGAAAGCCAAATCACTCCAGAAGAATGAGAGCAAGCTCAAAAGTATGCAAAATGATATAAAGGATTCTATAGATCCGACAAAACAAAGACAGATTCACTAAGAGCAGACATGTGAAAAGATCCATCTCAAAATATACAATACACAAATAAATCAGACAAAATCGCTACAATCACAAAAGCGGAGACTAGAAAATCCAAAGCTCAAAAAAGAATAACAGACATAGTAGATCCTGCTATAGCAAAAGCAAAGACAGACAAGACAAGAAAACAGTGGGAAGACGAAAAGACTGCTCTAACCCAAATAATAGAGCAAGCAGACGTAGAGATACAAGCAAAGGAAGAACTCAAAGCTCAAAAAACTGAACTAGCAAATGAATATAAGAGACTAGACAAAAAGAGGTCAGAAACTCCATACAAAGAAACTAAAAAAGAGATAACAAAACAGATGGATAAGATATCAGACGAATTCGACAAACTAACATACGAAGAACAAGGACAATTTGCTAAACCAAAGGAAGTAGAAGCTGAAGAAATAAAGGAGGCAGAGAAGATAGAAGAAGAAAGACAAAACTTAGATATGAATGAAACACCACAAATCGACGAGAAACCACAGGTAGTATCGTCTGAAAAAGCCGTAGAATGAGAAAAAGAAACTAAAACCGAACAAGACACAGAACAATTCAAAACAGATGAAGATTTAAGACAAAAATGACTCACGGATGAAGAAATAGAGTTGATACACGAACTTAATTACGGATCAATCCCATTGAATGAGTTCTTCCTAGAGTGAAAAGAAACGATGTACACAAAAGAACAGAGAGATACAATAATGAGTGCTCTAAATAAACTAGACAGCTATAATGGAGAACTCTGGAGATGATGAGACGGAAAAGAAATAGAAAAAATATTCTGAAAAAATCCAAAAGAATGAGATATCTGAGAAAACAAAGCTTTACTGTTCTCATCGGACGAGAAAATAGAAAATTCAGTATATAAAGATAGTCCAGTATATATAAAGATAAACGCAAAAGGATTATGAACAAAGGACAAGAGACTGGCAAGCGATAAAGAACATGATTTTATATCTATCCCATGACAAAGGTTTAAGTTAGATAAGATAAGTAAGGAATGAGATAAAACTATATATGAAATAACTGAAATAGAACAAGAACAAACCAAAGAGAAAACTAAATCAGAATCAAAACCTTTGGTAGACGTATCAAAAGATGGAACGGTAAATAAAGAACCAGGACTATGAGATTATACAACAGACCAGATTCAAAAAAGAATAGACGAACTAAAGAAAAAACGGCAAGATAACTGAAAAAAATTATACGCACAAGATTTGTCTGAACTAAGAGTACTACAAGACCTACTCAAAAGACAAATAGAACGAGAAAATAGAGAAGAGGGAAGCACAGAATTAACAGACAGACAACGAGAAATACTTAATTCAAACAACTACTGAGACGAATACCGTGCATGAGGAGCTTGAGTATCAGAAGACTAATCTTGTAAAAACATAATAAAAAATTACAACAAATTAATATTTAATTCCTAAACTTCAATAAATGGGAACAACAAAGAATAAAACAAGACAGACACTATTCCCAGTAGCCATCCACAAACCAATCAAGGAATGAATCGAACTGAGAGACGGAATATTCGTCTCTCTCGAGAATGGTTACATAGTGCCAGCAACGTCAGCAACTGTTATAGAGTGAATCGCAGTAAACGATGTCTATAATAAGGAGCAAATCAAAGAACCTGCAACAGAGGGACATGACAGGATGTGTATCTACTTCCCAAAAAGGAGATGGGAAACATTCACAATGGAAGTCCAAAACTGAGAGATTACTCAGGAAGACGTAGGTCAAACATTCCTTATAATCTGAGAGTTGCAACATATCAACTACGCAACAAAAGCAGAGAGAGGAGGACAATTCAGACTAGAGCAGGTAATAACACCAACAAAGTGAGAGTTCACATACTACTTCGACTCTTCACTATCTCCACAAGGTCCTAAATGAGAGGATGGAGAAACTCCAACATTTACATTCAAACCAGTACAAACACTCCCAGTAGGTTCAGACGCAAACCTAATCGTAGATCCACAAGGAAATAACTACGAGCTAACGTTCCAAATCCCAGCTGGAGCAAACGGACAGCCTGGACAAAACGGACAACCTGGACCAAGAGGAAACGACTGAGAGACAATAGACCTACAAATAGGAGAAGTAACAGGAGGACAAACACCAGCAGCTTCAATAACAACTGCAAGTCCAACAATGAGAAACCTAAACCTAACACTTCCAAGAGGAGCAGACGGAGAGGACGGAAAATCTCCTAGACCAAGAAACGACTGGAGCTCTGCATACACTTACGAATACCTTGACATAGTAAGATATCCAGACCAGGACGGTGTAGGATGTTCTTGGATCTGGAATGATAAAACAAGACCAGCAGGTTCAGATGATATCCCAGGAGAAAGTGACGGATGGATGCTCCTCAATGTAGATGGTGCAGACGGAGAACAATGAGAACCAGGAGGAACAATAGTAGTTCCAGTAGAATGAAGACCTGGAAAGGACGGTGCTCCTGGAGCTCCTGGAGAAAAAGGAAATGACTGAATATCTCCACATAATGAATGAGAATGGAACGCAAATACTCCATATACTCAACTCGCTATGGTAAGAGCAAGCACAGGAGAGTACGATCCATGGGGAAATGAAATATTCTGATACTATATCACACAAGGATGAGTCCCTGCAGGAGACGAACCACCAAAGGACAATCCATACTGGCAACTACTCTCAAAAGATTGAATGGCGGGAGATGGTAACCTATGGACTGCCACAGTAATCAAAGCTCAAGACCAAGCAGAGACTGGAAGTTTCGACTCAGACTGAAATGGTTCTCCTACTCAGATATTCTTTGATGCAGTTGCAGGAAATCCACAAATGGCAACCCAAGATTGAACATGAATCACAATCATAAAAACATGACACTATCAAATAGTAGGACATCTAATCGTACAGAATAACACATCATGAGATAATATGTATGTTAACCTATGAAGAATGGGAATACACCTATCTCCATGAGAATGAAGTTGAAGAACTTCACTATGGATAGGTACAGCAAAATCAGGAGGTGCATATGCTACAAAGCAATGACCTTGGCTAGACCTAACTGTAGTAATGGAACTCGACCTATACCAATGAGATAGACTAACAATGTATTATAGATGACAGACAGATACAGATAGAAATGTGATGACAAACCAAGTATGTTCATTCACTGCTGCATGATCTCTCAATGCGTCATGAGACGTAAGTCACTGATACCTATGATGACTATTTTCCACATATCTATGAGCCAAATGGATATCAAAGACAACATGGCAAGAATGATGATATGTGTCTTCAATTTGAAACCAAGCATAAAATGACAGATTATATAAACTATTGCCCTTTCCCTATCGGATCGATATTCATAACTACATCTGTAGAACTCCCATCTGCAATATGGCAAAACACCTACCGAGTCCCATTCGGTAAAGGTAGGTGTCTTGTCTGTGTAGATGACCAGAACGAATCTCTCAAGAATGTAGAGACTCAGTTCGGAAGTGCTGGATTATCACAACAAGATATAACACAAGGAGAAGAATGAGGAACTGTAAAAGTGACAACTGGAGCTTCAAACTATCAACCATCTATAACAGTATATATTTGGAAGAGAGTAAGATCAAGGTCCGAAATGCAGACATATAATGCATTCAACATCCCAGAGACAACTCCACAAGAGATAAAAGCAATATACTGAGATAACGTAATCATAGACTATAATACTATGAAACCAAAACAACCAGATCCATATAATCCATCACCAGCCTCATAATATTTATATCCAACATAATAAAGGATGAAACCAAAAAAAGTAATCAACGTAGAGATAGAGAACGAAAGGTTCTTGTCCTACTACCAAAAAAGATGGAATCTCATGAAAGCTGCTCGTAATCCATACGACATAAAGTGGAACGCCATAGACGCAACTATGCTAAAGAAACCACAATATGACTCATACGGAAACTACCTTGTAGCTCTAAAGGAGGAACACAACGTAATGGAAATGTCAGCAGGTAGAGAATGAACTAACCTAAACTATACACTCAGACCAACATGAGAGCCAGACCAGAACGAAATCCTAGTAGCAAAGATGATGCTAGACTACCAAATCTACGCTGGAGGATTCCATGACGAATGGAAACGTGGACTAGGAGAGAGAAGAAGATACGGAACATGTTGCTTCTTCACAGGAATATGGGAAAAGACAGCAAGGAGCTATAAACCATCTGACGAATCAGACTGACTATACGACGTAAAGTACGACGAAGTAGTAGAGATACAAAACATATTCACACCTCAATGGATTCCTATCAGAAACGTCTGGGTGGATGACAAAGCGATCCACGCCAGAATGTCAGACGCAACAGACTGCATAATCCAGGAAACTCTGACATACGAGGAAGTAATGAAGAGATGGGGAAATAATCCAAACTTCAAACATCTGAACCTATTAAAGACACAAAGGACAGATAACTTCAACCAACCATATCCATTGGAATCAATAGAAAATGGTACAAACGATGAAAACAAACCAATAATAATCCATAGATACTACAACAGAGACACAGGAGACATGGCTATCATCGCAAACTACAACACGGTAATATACAGAGGGAAAATGATAAGCATAAGCTGACAACTCCCAATCGCTATGGCTCAATACTTCCCAGATGAAACATGCCTATATGGAATCTGAATTCCTGAGAAGATACAGCCAATGGTAGTATATAAAGAAGAGATTGTTCAAAACTTGTTAGATAATAGTAGAATGTCAGGAAGTCCTCTACTCCTAATCTGAAACAGAAGTGACGTAGACGGAACACAAAATATCAGAACTAACAGGATCAATAAAATATCAATGACTGGTGGAGTAAACGACATGCAACTCACACAAGTAGCAAGTAACGTTGGAAACTACCAGGCAGTACTCCAATTCATTGACAACCAGATAACAATGGATACAGGAGAAAATCTAAGAAGTACATACGAACCAAGTGCTGCACAGCTAGGAACTGTGGAGATAATAGAAAACAATAGGAACACAAGACTTGGATCGTTGGAAGACGGAAAGAATAATCTACTCGCAGCATGTCTGAATGCAGCAATGGATAATATCGTGCAGTTCTGATACAAGCTGATAAACATAACAAAGAAAACATACTCTGACGGAAAACTGGTAGAGACAAGAGTAGAGACACCAAAGATAGTAGTACCAGACAGGAAGATAAGACAAAAAGGAGTAAAGATAGAAATAGAGGAAGAAGATATGGGAGAATACGGATACTTTGAATTCAAGAAAGACATGATCAAACAAAGATTCAGAGTAATAGTACAGACCGTATCAAACAACTGAGTATGGAAAATGGTAGACAAAAACAACCTCACACAATACGTACAAAACAAAGTAGCATTGTGGCAATTAAATCCTCAATTAGCTACACCAGAGGAAATAAAGAACATAGGAAAGCTAATGGACTTGTATTGGGATTACAACTTCAACACATTCCCAGAGTCAAAGAAAGATAAGAAGAGACAGCAAATAGCAGAGATGAAAGAAAGCATCATGCAACTTGCAGGAATGAATGAATGAGGAGATGCAGTATCTCAAATGATGGGATGACAATCCGCAATGCAACAAGCAGGAATGCAACAACTAACTCCAGCAAAACCTTTAGAATGAGTGCCACAAGTGTAGGCACTCTTTTTATTTATACTTTAGCACTTGAAAAATACAAAATTCCATATAATCTCAAATCAGAAAAATAATTTTACCACTTTACTATTTAGCAATGGCAGTAAAAACAGCAAGAATCAATACGGTCAGCTTCTCATACTCTAACGTAGCAAAGAACTGACTAGTATGTAAACCAGGAGACATCCTCACTCTAGTACAATGAGCAGGAGGACAAATGTACGTAGACCTGGCTACACCAGAATCTCTTATCTGGGGAATCTGTGATGACAAAAAAGTCTTCTCAGAGACAAACGAAATAAAAGAATTGGATAGAGTAAACTACACACCAATAGCATGGGACAATACATACAAAATGGAAGTATCAGGAGAATGAACTCCAAAGGTAGGATACTTCTATACAATGACAGCAGACCAGAAAATTGACCTATCAACTGAAAGCGATTCAGTAGGACAATTCATGGTACAAGACATTAACGACGCTTACATTGAAGTAAGATTCGTAAGCAATCAAGGATTATTCGTTCCACAATATAGCGACGTAAGACTTGAATCAATCAGAGAAACAAATCCAGACTCAGATCCATTCGACGGATTATATACATTCGTCCTATCTAACGGAACTGAAATCAGCGGAGACTTCTCAGCATTAGCATGGTACTTGTGAGACGTAGAAATCACAGGAAATTTGCTAGTAGATAAAAGCTTAACTGTAACAGAGGACGCAGCTATCACAGGAGACGCAACAATCGGTGGAACTGCAGATATCACAGGAAAAATCACAGGAGGAAATGGAGCTGAAATCACAGGAGACTTGTCAGCTACATGAGACGCAACAATCGGAGGAGCTGCAGCAGTTACATGAAACCTATCAACAGACGGTAATGCAACAGTAGCAGGAACTGCAACTATCGGAGGAAATACTTCAATAACTGGAGACATATCAGCTACAGGAGACGCAACAGTAGGATGAACTCTTGGAGTAACAGGAAATACAACTCTAGGAGGAACAGCTGACATAACATGAGATACAACTATCGGAGGAGATACAAGTATTACAGGAGACACAACTATCGGAGGAGACGCAACTGTATCAGGTAAAGTAGCAGCTACAGGAGACGTTCAAACTCAAGCTGACTTAAAAGCTGGAGCAGACTTACATGTAGGATGAGATGCAACAATAGCAGGAGACACAACAATCCAAGCAGACGTAACTATTACATGAGATACAGCAATTGGAGGAGAAACACACATAAGTTGAACATTATGAGTAGCATCAGCAGCTCAATTCAACTCAGCAGTAGATATTGATCAAGACCTTAACGTTGACGGATCAGGACACGTTGGAGGAAGCTTGAGAGTAGATCATGAAGTAACAGTAAATGAAGAATTGATCCTTGGACCAAACGCAACAGCTCCACAATTCATACTACAAGCTGAAAAGAACGTAGCAAATGGAGTAGCAGCTTTGGACGCAAACGGAAAAATATCAGATTCAGTTCTACCTCCACTAGCTATCGGAGAAACTTTCGTAGTATCAAGCGAAGCAGACATGCTAGCATTGACAGCACAAAGAGGAGACATCTGTGTAAGAACAGACATATCAAAAACTTACATAAAATTGAATAACGATAATCCATCAACAATGGCAGATTGGCAGTTATTCTACACTTCAGGAGAAGTAATCTCAGTAAACGGACAAACAGGAACAGTTGTATTAGACGCAGATGATATCGACGACACAACTACAACAAACAAGTTCGTAACAGCTGCAGAGAAAACAACATGGAATAATAAACAAAACGCAATCTGATATACACCAGAGAATCAAGCATACAAAGACACAATAAGCTTGGTAAATAGTGCAGATCACTATCCATCAAGTTCATTGACAGCAACATTACTTGCAGGAAAACAAGATACTATCGGATACACTCCAGAGAACGTAGCAAATAAAGACGCAAATGCTCTAACAGATAGTACAACAAAATATCCATCAAGTCACGCAGTACTTGACAAATTAACAGAGAAAGAAAACGTAACAAATAAAGATACATCAACATTGGTAGATAGCACAAGCCACTATCCATCAAGTCACGTAATGGTGGATCAATTAGCAACAAAACAAGCAACATTGGTAAGTGGAACAAATATCAAAACTATCAATAACCAAAGCTTGCTAGGAAGCGGAAACATTGACATTAGCATCAACATAGCTTTCTATACAGAGACAACATCAGCGTGAGCAACAACATACACGCTACAACATACTCCAATTAGCGATAGCTCAATTATGGTGTTCACAGATTCAGGAACTGCTCTATTCCCAACAACAGACTACACATGTGCAAGCGGAGTAATTACATTCTCTAATCTATGAGCAACAGAACATGCAATAATTCGAGTAGTAAGTGCAAACTAATTTTACTACTTAATCTAAAATACAATGGCAACAAGACTTAAACCAACCAGAATAAACGTGGACAATGCTCCTCGTGTTTGAGATTGAGCAACATATCAGAACGATAATGACTTCCACTGGTCAATGGGAGGATGAGACATGGAGTATAGAAACTTTGAATGGGTAACCATCTCTTGAAACGCATTATCACTAGATAACATATCAAGCATAACAACTCCAACAGAGAACTTCAGCGTTAGCGTGCCAGCAGGTACGCTAAAAGCTGGAATAGAATATCATCTAAGAGTAAACAGCGGAAGTACACCATACACAATGACACTAGGAACAGGAGTCACTAATCCAAACTGATATAGCATAGAATTGAAACCAAACGCAATAACTCAATTCTCGTTCATAGCAACAAGTGACAGCCAATTAGAATTGGAGTGAGTGGATACATCAGACTTCGTAACACTAGGAACGCAACAAACAATTACAGCAAAAAAGACTTTCAATGTTGAACCTGAACTCGGTACAGCAAAAACAACCGACGCAACAAATAACGGAACAAAGTTTGCTACAGAAGCACAGGTGTACAAAAAGGCAGATGCTATTGACCTAAATACTAAAACATTTCGATTAGCTTCAACTTCAGATACAGACAATATCCTAGCTATTGGAAGATACAGCTATGCGTGAGGAAACCCTATAATTATATTCTGAAATCAAGTTTATGTAAAAGATAGTGTATCATTAGACACTATCACATACAGATGCTCTGAAGTAGATATGACTCCAGATAACAATACAGGATTAACAGTAGTTACTCAGAAGCTATTGAATATCACTTATGAAAGAACTTGATGACAGTTCCCTTCAGAAATGTACGGTTGTACTACAGGAACAGATACTATAGGGAACGTACTTCAATCTGGTCAGAATTATACAACTCCTTATACACCAGAATATAACGGTTCTCCAGCTACAAAGAAATATGTAGATGATAGTATATCAACTGCAACAGCTGGAGCAGTAAGTGACACAGCGTACGACGCAACAACTTGGGACGGAGTAACATGAATCGCTCCAAGTAAAAACGCAGTACGTGATAAAATCGTCACAATGGATTCTGCAATAAGTGGAAACACAAGCAACATATCAACAATAAATGGGAAAATCCCAAGTGCAGCTTCTACAAGCAACCAACTAGCAGATAAAAACTATGTGGATGATGGTATAAATTCAGTAACAGCATATTACATAACTAAAAATGCACAAGGCGACCAATGGGCTACTTATGCAGAATTAGCAGCTGCTACTACATTCTATTCTTGATGAGTACAAAGAACTCCTACAAGGAACGATTATACAATAGTTCTAGCAGACGAAAATCACGATAATGCTACAACTAGATATATATACAATAGTGGTTGGGAATACCAATATACAGTTAATGAAACAGCTATGTCCCAAGCTCAGCTTGATGCTATAAATTCTTGAATTACAAGCTGAAAGGTAAGTACATACGACTGATATGCTAGTACAATAAGTTGAAAGCAAGATGCTTTAACATTGCCAGCTACTCCTACACAATGAAATCTAGTAGTACGATGAGCTAGCAATAAGACATTAGCAGACTGATGAGCGATACCAACTGTGCCTACAAATGTATCGGCATTTGTAAATGATGCAGGATATCTAACATCAGAAACAGTAGTAAGTGGAGATAGTTGAACTACATATACGATAAAGGTAAGTAACTCTGCACCTGCAGCTTGAACGCCAAATACTACAATAACATTTGTAACAAATTAGATTTATATCATATAATGTATAATTTATGAGTATAACTATATGAGATACAGATATAAAAGATATATTTATATGAGAATGAGTTGATGATTACTCAGCTATGCAGTGACCTGCACCAGATGGGTTTCACGTGCCACTTAATACAGAACGACAAGCTGTTTATGATGTATGGACAGCATTAGGTGGATGAAGTTCAGATTGAACTAACTTTTGAAAAGCATTGAAGCTACCTTTTGCTGGTGACCGCTACTACAATGACTCTAATGTCGAAAATCAGGGTTCATTCGGTTACTACTGGTCTTCTTCTCGTTCTAATGCAAATGCCGCCTACTACCTAGTCTTCAGTTCCTCTGTTCTTAGTCCCCAGGTTAACAACCGCCGTGCTTACGGTTTCTCTGTCCGTTGTTTCAAGAATTCCCCTGTTGTGCCTAATTCTTCTTGGACTAAGCTATATTGAACAAGTATAGAAGCAGGTTGAATATTCCGAAGTTCTACAGACTGACTAATTTCATTAAGTAGCGACTGAACTACTTGGATAACTATATCAGACAAGAACTTATGAGCAACACAAGTATGGAACAGCTGAAATACATTAAGCGAAGCTAATTGTGGTAAATACTATCAATGGGGAAATAATTATTGATTTCCACGAACTTGAACAATAGCAAATCAAAGTACAACTCAAGTAGATGCAAGTAGTTATTGACCTTGAAATTATTACTCAAGTGATACGTTTATCAAATATAGTGGAAGATGGGACACGACAGATAATTGAAATCTTTGGTGATGAGAAACTGGAGTAGTAAAGAAATGAAATGTAAAAGAGGTGTATGTATGAACTACTAAAGTACGACCTAATTGATGGCAACCTACATCTAGCACCAGAATATATTATGATTTCAATGGTGATGTAAATAATAAAGCCACAAGTTCAAATAATGCTACCGTAAGCTGAACAATTACTTATCAGACATTAGCCTCTGGTAAGAAAGTATGAACTGTAAATACTTCTACTTCTATAACATACCCTTGATTATCATACTCTGCACCATTCACAGCTGTAATTTGGTATAAAATGACTTGATATGTAGATTGGGCACAGTTTATGATAACATTTTGAAATAATATAATAACAAGATTAATGGTAAAAAATCCATACGGATGAAGCTTCTATTGATTAGAAACAGATAAACCAAGTTTTGTAAGTACAACTTTTGGTATATCTAGGGATGATGGAAAGTGGCATTGTGCAGGTATGAGTTTTTCAACAAGTAGAGTAGATTTCTACCTAGATGGTAATAGGTATTCGTGAAATAGTAATTGATGGACGGGTAGCGATACGTCAACTAATGGTACTGTATGTGCGAATGTAGCAGGTTCTATATGAGCATACATAGAAGACTTAAAATATTGGAGTCCATCGGATATGATAGCATATTATAACCTAACTAAATGAGAATATTGAATAAGTTAATCAGATTTATATCTTAACATTTCCCAAACTAATGAAAAATCTACGAGAGAAACTATCTATAACAAAACTCGTCTTCCTACTAATTATAATCTGTCTGTGTGTCTTCACAGGATACTATGTATTCGCTAACATAGAAGACAAGACAGGAGTAATAGTTGCTTTCCTATCCGTAGCAATGCAGATAACCAACTACTACTTCAAGGACAAGAATCCTAAAGAATACCCAGACACACTTATAAAAAGGGAAGAGAAAACTGATTTAGATCCTAACCAAATATAAACATGCCTTGTGGATGAAAAAGAGGAGGTAGGAGAAAATAATTCCTATACAAAAAAGCGGAGCAACGAAGCTCTGCTTTTTTATTTAATCAAACAACAACTATGGGTTACATCTTCCTTTAGGGAATCAGCAACCATATCGATCTGTTTTGTTGCAATCCCAGGTACAGATCCCAAACCTAACAGTTCCATTTTCCTTGCAAAAGAACGCTGAACCGTCAAAACACGTTTGAAGCCTCTAAATCGCCAACCTCTGGAGTCGAACCAGACCTTTTCAGTTGCACTAAA
>Ga0310690_10001124_pt1 | contig 49819 bp, 44 predicted proteins | sample AusTroGonzalo_MG_2_FD_207661 | JGI IMG/M metagenome (GOLD analysis project Ga0310690, IMG submission 207661) | Bovine rumen microbial communities from tropical cattle in Woodstock, Queensland, Australia - Gonzalo_04 (v2) (version 2) | ecosystem: Host-associated > Mammals > Digestive system >... | reverse complement strand
ACTCACTCGTGCGCCACTAACTAGGCGAAAGCAAGCTTCCGCTTCGTCCGTTCGACTTGCATGCCTAAGACCTGCCGCCAGCGTTCGTTCTGAGCCAGGATCAAACTCTCAAGTTTTAAAAAACTTGGGTTTAAGTCCCGTGCATATTAAACAAAGCTGACATTTAATTCAGTTCGTCTTTACATATATGATTATTCGCAAGACAAGTTTTTAACGAGGTTTAATATGTAAACCTACTACCTGTCTAGGATATGCACTTATGACTTAGTCAAAGTTTGGATAATCCAAATTCAACTGTCTGCACATCCCTTCTTGAATTTTGATGAGCTGCTTTTATTCACAATATTTGGCAGTTGTACCGGTACCCCGTTCATAGCGTTCGTTCCGTCAACCGCAGAATTTCAGGGGTTGAGAGTCTTAAATAAATGGTTCCCAACTTGAAAGCCCGCATAGTATGAATTGAAACTCAAAAAAAGTCAAGCATTTTTTAAAAAATAATTATGAAAAAATCATAAAAATACTAAAAGCCGCAGAAATCCGCGGCTTTATTTTTTGTATTTTTATTTTTACACCCAATTTTTCGATTCGGATTTGCTAAAAAAACCGAATCTTTTTTGGTCGGAAACACCGATTCGCACCGATTCGTTAACATTAAAATCGATACATAAACCCAAGCTTGACCATTGGAAAGAATTTATATTCATCCAACTTGTCCTGGGCTTTTTTAAGCGCGTCTGCCTTGGCTGCCTCGACCTGGGCCTGTAACGCCGGCGTGTTGACCGGTGTACCATCGGCCTTGTGCAAATTAGTAAACGGCACATCGATACCTATTTCGGCGGCCTTGCTTGTGAACACAACACCCGCATCCAGGAATATTTTAAATCCGCCATAAATACCTATATCAAAACCGGTTCCGGCATATGGTCCCCGGACCTTCCATTTAGCATTTGCGGTCGCATGAACAGAATTACCATCATAGTAGTATTTTTCACCACCCAATTTAAATGCGATTTTATCCGCCGGCAAACCATCTATTTCACCGGTTAAATCGGCCGTCATTTTAAGATTGCCAAAAACATAACCACCGGTCAAACGCCATCCACCCAAAAACCAAGTATCACCGAACGGATAGAAATCGACCAATGCCGCCATATGTTTTGATTCTAATGTGCCACCATTGACATGAATACCATTGTCACCAATTTCCACATCATGAATCGCATCGGCCAGTTCTTTATTTATTCTCTTTTTAATTGGTGTGGTTGACGCAAAGTCCAAACGCGCGCCCAAACGTTTCCACCAAAACGATTCAAAATTTTTATTTGCATAACCCACAAATCCATTGACACCCGTTGACGCGGACAGCCCCAAACCCAATTCGATTCCGGTCGGTAATGAATTATTTGATTCCGCAAATGCCGGCACGACCGCCAACGCGACAATCGATGTTAATGCAATTAATTTTTTCATATTGTTTCCTTTTGTTGATGATAATAGGACTATAATCCAAACGACAAATAAACACAAATAAAAAATCTGTTTTTTATCCCACGAAAATGTGATATAATTTGAAGTATGAAAATGAAAAAATATGCTTTTGCATCTCTGCTTGTTATATGCGGGATTGCGCCCGCCCTGGCGTCTGATTGTACGGGGGCGGAATGTGACTTTAATGAAATAATGTATGCCGACACGGGATATACCGCGGCACCGGTGGATTATGTTGCACCGGCACCCGTTGTTCAATATGAACAGCCGGCGGAATATTACTATATCCGTCCAGAACGTATGGTTTCGGCCAAGACGCTTTCGATAAAGCCCGTGCCCGAGGATACACGTCCGCCACTGTGGGACGGTTCGCACGAACGCGCCACCCCCCATACATACGACAAAACGGTCGATTGGCGTGATGGGGTTCCAATTTGGGACGATTCGATTGCGCACTATCGGCGCAAGGATTTTTCCGATTGGTTCTTGGAACCTTCACCGGAAATATATTTACGTGAAGCAGATGTCGACCCGGTAATTGATTTATACAATCAAAATATGGCGGATGCGGCCGCAACGCGTGCGCGCATTGACGAATTACTAGAACCGAATAAACCACAATTCAATCTTTGGGAGGATGGGGATTGCAGTGCGACATATGCGCCGTCACCGAACTACACGGCCCAGGATATGACCGAAATAGTTAATGTTACATTTGGTCAATCCGATGATTGCCCATTTGACACCGAAACCGAATGCGAAATATGGCGGCGCAAACCAATTGTGCGCGAAACCGTTTCCCCGCGCAGCCCGCTGCTTCGCACGGATAAAATTGATGCATTTATATCGGCGGCATCGTGCAATAGCGAAATAACCGCAAACGAGGCGGTATCTGCGCCATTGCTGGATCGTTATAAAATGTTAATGCGTTCCGCCAATGCGTGCTGTACCGATGGGTTGGTATATTCGTTAAAGCGCGCAGGCGCAACGGATGGTCTGATTTATAAGTTTATGTCGGACGATGCAAACTTTTATAACTTTGGTTCGCGTTGTTTAATGATGACGGACGAAGAACTGGACGCGAAATATCCGAACACCGCGACGGCGGCGGTTACCGCCGACGTGCGTAACGGATGCCTGTGCCGTGGTCGTCAGTGGTTTACGGCAATGTTGGCGCCGTTTAAACAGGTATATGCCGCCGCACCGGAATTCGCGAATCAAAAGTTTTATTACACATACACGGACGGTCTGCAAAGAAAAGTAACCGTATCGGTAAATAATGACGTCCAGAACGTGTTAAAACAGTTGGAGTCATGTCCATAGCCAAAAATTAAAAACAACGCCCCACGGGGCGTTTTTTTTAATCCCCTTCACTTGGTGAAGGGGAGACGGATGGAAAAGTTCCCCTCCAACGGAGGGGTGGCACGCAGTGACGGGGTGGTCTTGTAAAAACAAATTACCAGGATTCAAAAGACCACCTCCCGGCTACGCCGTACTCCTCCACAGGAGGAGAACTTAAAACCCCGCCACAGTGCTGTGGCGGGGTAAAATCGAACGAACGGAGATTATTGTTAAATACCCGAATTATTTCTGTTCATCATATTTTGCGATTTAGTGACATCAGCGTTTCCTAATCTTATCAAGTTCCGCAAACTATTCAAACAATCTCTGAAATTCTGTCTTGTTGAAATGGTGCTAGATTTCTTACAAAAATCTTTTACCTTTTCTTTGTCGCAGACTTTTGTATCACAAGTATCAACAACCAGCGCATAGTCATTAGCCAATTGTTTCTTTAATTCCGACGTTACATTTTCACCATTGTTTGAACTGTTGTATATGGTGTTCGCATTTGCATGCAAACATTCATACACCTTGGCTGGTGTTAATTCATTATTGCAATTGCTAACGCCGGCAATGAATATATTTCTGTCGCTGCTGCGGAATTGGGTTGACGACGAACCGGTTGAAACACCGGAATAGGATGAACCGCCCGTGTCACTGTCCGCGCCGGCGGCCATTAATTTGGTTGTCAAAACCGCCTTTTCTAATTGCGTTTTAAAGCGCTTTAATGTCGCGTCCAGGTATTCATACTGCTTATACATTTGTTGTGTCATAACGGTTGTTTTCAACGCAACAACATCACGCATTAATTGTTTATCGGACTCGGTCGACGGATTTTCAACATCGCCTATGTTATAGACATGTGTCGAACACAGCGCGATTTCCGGATTAATACGGTCGTTACTATCCTTGCCACAGCCATTATCCGTTGTCGCCGCAAAAGCGCCGCTCACGGCGATAGAAATTACACCGCAAGCACACATAGCCGTTAAAAATTGTTGGCCAAATTTTTTCATTTTTGATCTTTCTGTTCTTGTTTACGTTCGACCTTTAGACTTGTAATACCACTCGTATTTACTTTGTTTTTGAGTTCATTTAATAGAGCTTTATTAAAATCTTCCTGTTGCTGTTCTTTCGCTTTTTCCTGCACAGACACATCAAAATTTTCCCATTTGCTTCTTTCATATGATGAAGATCTTGGATCACAAGTGGTCAAATTACCATCCGTTACTTCCTTACCCGAACAAAAACACTTATTAAGGCTATCAGAATACACGGCGCCCTGTATTTTTTCACACTCTGCCTTATTCTTAAGGTCGACTTTACTTCCACTGGACACCGACATTTCATTTGTTATTTCGTCCGTCACAAACTTGTCATTAACACACACCTTGGCTGGCAAAGTCTTTAAAGAAACGATTTTTTCCAAATCCGCCAGCGATTTTTGATTAACCGCACAGAATTTTATTCCATCATCCTTTGGTGTTGTGGCGCTTCCGCCCAAACGACCCGCGCCATAAACACTTGGTGCATCTTGTTCAATAATACGTTGCAGGGTTTCGATATCAATGCTTGCGCCCTTTTTACGGTTACGGAACAGCGCGGATGTTTCCAGCATATCGGACATACAACCAACGCGAATCAGTGTGGAATCGCCCTCTTCGGGATTCAACCAGTTATAGCGCACTGTTTCGTCATTATCAATAAGCCCCAGGGGCTGACAACCGCCATCGGTTACCGGAATAATTTTACCAATAGTGCAATCACGTCCCCCGATTACAAAATCACTTACCCCAGGGACAGATATGCCATTTTTGCAGTTATTCTTTGTGTAACGTAATTCTTGATCCTTTTGACACATATATTTGCCCCATACGTTGCAGGAATCGTTAAGCATCATATAGATATCGGTAATATCAACACCGACCGACTGGGCCAAAATCAGTGCATCGTAAACCTCGTCCAAAACATTGTCATATGGTTCAAAGAAATCCATCGCCTTTTGCTTAAAAACCTTAACCCGTTTGGGTCCGGTACAATTATTCCCCTTGCTATCACAGCCCGCATAATCGAACACGTCGGTCATTGTGGTTTTTAATGCCTTCATTTGCGTTTCGGCGTTTTCGATTGCCGACATAATTTGACCGGAAATCTGTTCCCGCGCCAGTATGTCCGCCGACACGCCGTTTTGCGCCGCAATTTGCTGGGCGGTGGTTAACGCGCCCGCGGCGGCAACCTGGGCATCGTTCAAATTGGCGTCATTTGTGGTATTATCGGTCGTTGTTGCGCGCGCGGTTGTTGCATCGGCAATAGCCTGGGCGGTTAATTGTTTTTGTTCCTCCAGCGCGCTTTGCAATTGCGCCACGGTTTCGGCATTTTGCGCCGCCATTTGCGATTGCATTTGCTGCATCTGTTGCTGCATTTGTGCCATTTGTTGTGCGCTCTGTGCGGCGGCGGTTTGTGCCGCGGCGGCACTGGCCGCGTTGGATTTAGCCGTGCTTTGCGCCACCAATTGTGCGGAAATATAGTCCACCAAATCATCGCCATATTGAACGCAAGAACTGTTCGAACGGACACAGCCCGCAACAATGGTCGACGTTACATCCATATCAACACAACCGCCATTTGCGCATTTTGGTTGTGCACAGCGCAAAACAACCGCATTACAATTACCAAAGTCCGCAACGGGCATATCGGCGGCATCAACCCCCGAACGCACGTTCATTAACGAATTCCAGTTATTATTATTTGTGGCGCTTGACGCACCGTTATATGCGGTTAAATTGCTGCCACGTGTGGACGGCACAGGCGCAGAATACGCGCCAAGCGGTGCGATGACCGATGCCACCAACAAAAATCTGGCTATTGATTTCATTTCTCTCTTTCCCTTAATTTTATCACAAAAAAGACCGTGGGGCAAGGGGGAAGTTCATCCGTCACCGCGAACCTCAGAGTGCAAAGTCCAGAGCGCAGAGTTCAGAGTGCAGAGTTCAGAGTGCAGAAAATAGAGTCATCCACGCTTTTCTTTCGTCATCCCCGCGAAGGCGGGGATCCATTGCCGCGCAGCGACTTTATCATCAGCCATCACGTCACATACCCACATTTTCTTGAACCACATTCCAGAGACTCGTCATCCCCGCGAAGGCGGGGATCCATTGCGCCGCAGGCATTTTTTACATATTACTATCATATCCAAACGCCTCTAAAACATTTGGATACACATCTTGCCATTCCGGATTGTTTTTGATAATCAATCGTATTTTCCAATTACGATTCCACTTTTTTAATTCGCGTTCGCGTTGCACCATGATTTTTGTGTTTTCGCATTGTTCATAATACACCAATTTGTTGCAGTTATATTTTGCTGTAAAAGATTTTGGGTACACCTTGTTTTTATGTTCAAACACACGACCAACCAAATCGGATGTTGAACCGATGTATAGTGTTCCCATTTTGTCACTTGCCATAATATAAACGTAAGCGTGCTTTTCCATAACTTGAATATTAACAAGAGAAAGCGGTTATTTCAAGAAAACCCTGCGGGGCAGTGGATCCCCGCCTTCGCGGGGATGACGACTTCTTTCTGAACTCTGCACCCCAATAAAAAACCGCCCGGATGGGCGGTTTACTAATCACTAACCAGTATTATTCCAAACTTGTCGTGATAATGTCGCCATAGTTACCGGCTTCGTCACCACCGATATAGCATGTAATATGACGACCGATATTGTTCATCCATTCCTGCTGTTCCGCGGTGAAGTTGGTACGATTTTGTTCCTTTAATATTTGCGCCGTTGTGACACCACCAATAGCACCGGTCAATCCCGCGCCAGTAACATCAACCATCGCGCGACCACCGCCATTGTTCCAGAAATTTTTATCCTGGCTCTGTTTTAATTCATCGTTTTGCATATTAGCCAGCGCACCGCACGCAGTCTCCAACTTTTTGGCCGCAATTTGCGCGTTTTCAAGATAGTTTTTATCACCTGTCTCGTTCGCGTATTTCAGCGCCTCGGCATATGCCACATTCAATTCATCATAGCGATCCTTTATGCTTGCAACATATTGCAGTGCCATACCGATGTTTTTGGATGTACAAGCTTTATCGCATTGAGAAAGAGCGGCAGCTGCAGCGCTTGCTTCACAACGTTCTGCCAAATTTCTAGCCCTATTCAAATCACTGTCCTTGGTTGTTGTTGTCTTTAACAATCCACCCAAACCGGTTTGAGATTGCAAAAGATCTGTTCCAACACCACCGGCGATCGCGGACAGTACCGATGCACCCGCGACACCCCATTTTTGCGCATTAGTCAAATCACCGTTTTTGGATGTGCCAAGTTTTTCCGCTGCGACTTCTTCGGATATTTCGACCAAATCGCGCTCCGGAATCCATGAACCACATGTGAACGAATCGCCGACCGCGAAATATGCCGTGGTCCAAGATTTGTTACGCATTGCTTCCTGAATCTTCTTATCATCCGATTGCAAAGTTACACGCACGCGGCAGAACGAACCATACAAATCGTTGCTGGCTTCGAACTGGGTCGGTTTCAAACCGTTCACGTTATACGCCGCCGGCACCTTTCTGGACGCCTTTAATTTAGCCCACATAAATGTAGAACCCAAATCGCGGTTGCTTAAAATACCGCCCGCGCTGTTCGCCGCCAAGCACATATTCTGTTCACGTGTTAATTTAGCGTTATATGTCGCCTGGGCTTCTTTTTCGATATCAACCATAACCTGTTGCAATAATGTTTCGGCCTCGTTATCCAAAACATAGTCCAAATAACGCACAGTTTGTTTCATATCATATACACACCCGTTGGAATCAACCGTGTCGCACGGTGCCAAATCGGACGGTTGACATTTGCCACCCTTGGTATCCGATGGATAGCACAAACCGGTTTCAACCATTTCTTCGGACCATTCTTCACGTGCAGTTGTGGAATTTGCATCCAACCATGCGTCACGAACGGATGTATTTGAACCCCAACCGCTGGTCTTTTGATCACTGGATTTCTTTTTAGCCGTTTGTATAGCCAGGTGTTCTTCGCAACTGGACGCATTTTTAATCGTATCCAGGCACAAACCGATAACAACGTTGTTATCCAATACACCGCCCATCTTGTTCATAGACTTATCCAAACCGGTACCGGTGTCATATGAACCGGAAATAATATCGGTCCGATTACGATAACAATTGGTATAGTCCGAACCACACATGGACTTGATGCACCCCTTGGCCACGTTTTCACATGATTTACGCATTTGTGCAATTGCCGCATCGTTGTAATTTGTCGCCAAACTTGAATTCAATGCCGCAACAACACCAATCGCGTCAATTTCCGCGCCATCATCATATTCAGGGAATAAAACATCAAACGCTTCGCGGTTTATATATGAATATGTATATGCACCGGTCGAATTTGGATTTGCCGCCGCATATTTACAGTTGGTATCTGTATTCACAATCGCCGAACAGCCCGTTTTGATTTCATTATATGTGTTTTTACCGTTTATGCTGTTTTGACCATCAATGCTGAACACGGACGCATAGCATGCCGAACCAACACCGCCACCACATACGCGCATTGCACACGATTTAATTGTGTCGGTGCATTTCTGCTTAGCCCGCGTATCAAATTTATCAACCAAGTCGGCAATTTTTGCACGCATAGAATCGTTCATGCGTGATGAATACAATTCATCAAACACATCCAACTGGATATCTTCGTCGCGCAGCTGGGCATTTGTCGGCATTTGACCGTTGCCCAAGTCTGATGTGGCATAGCAATACTTATTCGCCCCAATTGTGCTTAAACACGCCGTTTGAATAAAACCCTTAACATCAGCACTGGTGCGCAGTTCCGTATCGTCGTCGGTTTTATTAGCATTTGACGATTCTTCGCCCTTGGCAATATCGTCTGATGCCTTTACTGTTTTATTGGACACACCTGCGACACACAGATATGGATTTTCCGCACATGCACCCAAAATACACTGGTCAACCGTTTTATAACATGTTCCAACCGCATTAATTGCCGCCAGTGACGCACCTTCGGTAATCATTTCACCGATACGACTTGATGCCGTTGGCATTGCCGTACGACTGGACGAGCCAAGTAATTCAATTACGCCCTCGGACTGGCATCGTGCAAGTGTCGAATCACAAAACACGCGCTGTTTACGGAAATCTGTATTCGTTGTACAGAGTTCAAAATCATTTCCACATACCGAATCCTTGCGCAGACACGATGTGACACGGCGAACGCATGTCGATGTATCATATTGATTCAGAATCGCCGCCGCAGTTATCATTTGCCCCAGAACACTGCCGTCTGTGGGGTATGTATAATTGGTAATTTCACCATAGGTGTTCTTGGTTGCACCCGAAGCAAGCGCCGAAACATTTGATGTTCCAAACAAACTTTCCACACCGGCGGACGAACACTGGGCCAATGTGCTTAAACAATTTGGCATTTTACCGTGGAACAAGACCTTGTTCGTGCATTCCTCGAAATTTTCGCCACACGCATCAACACCCTTGATACATTCGGTGTATGCATCGATACATTCGGAATTAGCCAGCAACGCGGACGACGTTGTTGAACCGGTCGATGTCGATGTTGTGCCGGTTGTTTTAACCACCATAGTCGGCATACGCGACGACGCGGTTGTAACAATACCGATACGGCTATCCGCGGGACGCGCAGTCGCCGCAAAAGCGCCCGGCATCGCGCACAAAACAGCCATTAAACCAACAGTTTTATGAAAGAAATGCATTTGTCTCACTCCATTATTTTTATTTTATTATATCATATTTTCGGATTTAGACAAACAAAAAAGATTTAGGATTTATGATTTCTGATTTATGATTTTCGGCGGCACCACAAAATCCGAAATCAGCAATCAGAAATCAAATACTTCAATTCCGACATGTCGTCGGGTAACGGTGCACGAAAATGCATTTTTTCACCGGTTACCGGGTGTACAAATTCCAACATCTCGGCATGTAACATTTGACCATTGTGTTTTTTAAGAAATTCCAACAAATCCGGATTCTTTACCGATCCCAAACGCGAAGCCGTGCGACCATAGACCGCATCACACAAAACCGGGAATCCATGTGCCGATAAATGAACGCGAATCTGGTGCGTGCGACCCGTCAATAATGTGCATCGAAATGCGCTTACCCCGACACGTGGCCACGCGTCCATTACCGCAACCAATGTCGTTGCAGGCTTGCCCCCGGACTTAACCATACTCATTTTTTGGCGATTGCGGGATGAACGCGCAATATTGCCGGTAATTGTCGCGCTTTCCCAATTCGGAACACCCCACACAAACGCAACATATTTTCGGGTTAAATCATGCGCCATAAATGTTTTTACCAGTCCATGATATGCGACATCAGACTTTGCAAAGACCATTACGCCGCTGGTATCCTTGTCCAATCGATGAACGACCCCAGGGCGCGTTGTACCACCGGCCAATGACAACGGGGTATGCGCCAATATATTTTGAACCAAAGTTCCCGTTTTATTTCCGGCGGACGGATACATAACGACACCGCGCGGTTTGTTTATGACGATAATGTCATCGTCTTCGTATAAAATATCCAAATCAAAATCGGTTGAAATATGTTCCGCCGCGATCGTTGTTTTTGGCGTGTCCGGTATTTCAACAACCAATTTGTCACGGCTGCGAACTTTGTCGGAAAATCGCACCGGTGCACCATTGCGGGTTACGGAAAATTTCTGAATCTCGCTACGTGAAAAATCGGGCATAGTGCCGACCAAGAACTTATCGACACGAACGCCCGCATTTAATTCATCAACAACAAATTCACGAATCACGTCAAAACCTATTTATATTCAGACCAATCCTTGCCCTTTTGACATTTGGATAAATCAATCGTCAAATCGCGACCGTCGGAATCAACCGGACATGTTAACAAACCCGTTCCGACGCCATCGTCCGCGTCACGCGTGGCATTGCGCCATGAAAAATTAATTACATCCGGCGCATACACGCATGCAATGCGCAAATCACCGTCGGATTTATTATTTGGCCCCATCCAAACACGAACGCCCGCCCCCAAACCATAGCACGGAAATCCGTCCAGATAATATAATTCCAACCCCTTGTTTCCAATCAATTTAGAATCAGGCTTGAAATTTCCACGATATTCGTTCAGCAACAGACCGGTTATTGCCTGCCAATCGGTGCTGGTGGAAAAAATACTGACCCGGCGCAGTAATGGCGGCGTTGTTGTATCCGCAAACGATGCGGTTGCGCCCAACATAATTGCAAATGCGACAATAATTTTTTTCATTACTTATCCCCCGTTTGTAATTCAACCGTTATTTTTGCGACCCCATCGGTTGGTGTGGCCAACACATGGCTAAATTCAACCAAAGCGCCCGATTCAACCAATGTCGCCGATGGCATAAATTTTTGACGTGCAACCACACGCCCCGCGTCATCACGCGACACAACAATTAAATCCGGCACACCGTATATTTCCGTCGACTGGTTAATAATCACGCCACGAACCGCAAAGTGTGGCACACCATTATCATCGGCAACCGTTTTTATTTCGGTTAATTGCGCAATAATTGGTTCACGATTTGCGTTCTTGATTTTGGACTGCACAACAACCGCGGTTGCAAACACGGCCGCCGATAACAACGCACAAAGCGACGCAATAAACACCATCCATGCGCCACGACGCGACGGCGTTGCAACCGTCCACACATGCCCACACACCGCACATTTCACCGGCGCAGTTGGTGTTTTATCAACCGAATATTCTGTTTTACAAAAGTCGCATTTTATTTTCATAATACTTTACCTATACCACAAATTATTCCAAATTCAACAAGCGATATTTTGCACGCACTTTCGTTTGGATTTCGTTAATTGCATTCATAAAATCGGCGGCGGTCGCGTTTTTATTTGCGGCAACCGAACCAAACACCTGGGTCGCAATGGTTGACGATGATGACTCTTTCCGCGCCGCCAATGTTGCCATACGATTTAATTCAGCCAACGACAAGTCCGCCAGTTGTGCGGTACCGTTTTTCAAATCCCAAAAGAAATCCGAACTTACGGAATCTTCGATTTTATTGCGCACCACTAAACGCGGTGTAATAGACCCACTGAACCCGACGGTGGTAAATAACGCCGAAATTCGACCACCGGTCATATCCAGGCTTTGATTCACATTAAGTACGGCTATCTTAGAATCACTGGAAACAGACAACCCCGATAATTCCAAATTCGTTACCCACAAATTCGCCGTATTAAAATTAGAAAATTTGCCGAGGTCGGATAAAGTTAACGCGCCGGCTATTTCCATATTTTTAGAATCAGATGACAATGAACCAACACACGTGGCATTTTTAGTTTCAAACGCACTGTCTATGGTGGTGCGATTTACAAAGACAACCTTGTTCGCGGCGACGCTTATTGATTCCAGCGTTTCATCAAACCCCGCCGATTTTACATCAAACCGCGCGGCATTTATTATATCATGACCACCCAAACTTAACCCGCTTAGCATTGTCGCATCGTCGGGTTCATCCGACGGCACCCGCCAAAGGTATAATGAATTATCACGGTTTACCGCCGTTGTGCCGACAATTCCATTTGTGGCATCAATTCCCAAATCTATTGTATCTGTATGCCATGCGCCAAATGTACCATATGCATGCGTGCCTTCGACAAAGCCCATTTCGCCGCCACCAACGGCAACTATTTCACGTGTTCGCATTGGTGATATTGTATCATCGGACATAATAACAACACCCTGCAGTGTTGCCTGGCCTGTGGCATCGGACGATTTTAAAACACGCAATTGATATTTATCCGCGTGATCCGACACAATTGTATCCGGCACACCATATTCCAACAATTCATTCATATCGACACGTGCAATAGACTTGCCGGCAGCAGCCAACAATTTATCGCGGTTCATTATGATATATCGTTCCAGTGCTTTTTGTACATCCTGCATTTGGCGTGCGATTGCGATATTTTCCACACGCATAATTGAATCTTGCTGATACCTAAACAAAAACGGTAACACGACGGAAACGATGGCGACACTCATCAGCAATTCGACCAGCATTCCACCACGTTGCAACGCACGATTTTCAAAAATGCGACTTTTAAAAACCATTCATACCCCCGATATTTTGTGGAACAACGGTTTGCCAATCATCAGACATCAACACACCAAATTCCGATTTGTTCGGCATTGTAGGCATTTGCGCGCGCGACAATACCAATGCGGTGAAACTTGGTGGTGTTAATGATGGGAAAGACCAATTACCAAACTTAATTGGCGCATTATTAGACATCATCAATTCACCCGATACGGTTAAGCCAACATCTTCGTAAAACATTATCTCGTTTGTGGTCAAAAATGGTGTATAAACCGAACCAGACTTTATTCCAACAAATCCGCTTATTGTGCGCGCGCCACTGGATTTAAGATTAAGGTTACGTGCAACATTTACCGAATTAGTTATCGTGGCACGGTCTGCGATTACGCGTCCCGATGTTGTGTATGTTGTTCCGTTTAATTTATCGGCATAGATGTTTCTGAACCCCATAATATCGCCGGTTACACGCAGTGAATCAATCGAAACATTTCCGCCCGTCATATTGGCACCGTTGGAAAAATATACACTTTGCGCAGCCAAATCTTCTGATTTAACAAATGTCGCCGTTACATCCTGGATTCGTGTAGCAGATGCCGAAACACCGCCGACATCCAACATATCGTTTCCGCCCATGTTCAAATCACGCATCATCACATTCAAATCGTCATCACCGGATGATCCACGATGCAAATATTTAGTATTATCTTCGCCGAACACACTGCGTGAGATACGATATATCAAATCACCAACATAAAAATCAGGTGCGCTTACCGCCCACGTGCGACCATACGCAACGCCATCGGCACCGACAATGGCGGCATCTTCACCAATGTGATGCGCAATATTAGCCGTCCTTAGATTTGGCGCGTTTATGTCAAACGCCAAATAGACATCTGTTATTGCCGTTCCACGCACAGAATATTTATCAATAAATCCGGCGTGTGCTTCCGCCGCGATGATTTCCAATTCTTCATCTGTCATTCGGATTTGTACCACATCGGGCCATTCGTCCTGGTTCAGTCGAATAAAATTCAAAACATTTCCACGCAGTTCTGTAATTTTATGCGCGGTCGCAATATCATGAATATTACGATTTGTTTCCGATATTTGTGAATAGACCAATGGTGCCGCCATAGCAACAATAGCCATAGACAACAGCACCTCTAACACGCTGGCGCCACGATTTAATTCGTCAAAAATCTTTGTTTTAAATACAGCCACTTTTGCCCGCCATTAAACATTGTTTTACATCTATTCTTTTTTCCAAACGTTGCCAGTACACATATTGACATATTATGTATTGCGATAACGATTTTTGGTTATACACACCATTCAACGATGATATAACCGACCGACAATCAACGGTATTTGAATTACTGTCTGATGGTCGTGCCAAAATTTCAAACCCACCATTATCAATTGTCGCAACATATGCGTCCGGCAACAAAGATGTACCACCGGGACGAATATCCAAAACGACCGCGCCCGACAATCCACGAGATAACGCATCGGACGTTTGATCACGCAGGGTTATGTTTGATGTATAAATCACATTAGTATCGATACCACTGTTGGCATTATATTCCAAGCTGTCGGAATTAATATAAACATCCTGACCGCGCGAAGCATTTATAAAAGAATTAATATCCAATCGTTCAACACTGAAACTTATTTTATCCGCCATAACATTGCCACGAATATTCCAGTTCGCCGGTCCCGTAAAACTTGTTCGACCCGCAGTCATAGAAAAATCATAAACTGCGGCATTATTGGTGGTTATACTGCCCGTGTCGCCATACGATGATATTGTTTTTCCAAAGACACTGCCGACAATTAATGAACCACGGGTAAGCGATAACGCACTTTCACCCGTTTGTGATTGAAATATAGCCTTGTCCGCAACAATCACGGAAATATTGTTACGTACCTTGCGCCCTGTTTCGACACCGTTTATTGTTAAAATCCCCAATTCGGCACCATCAAATTCACCGCGACGTGTTGATACATGTCCGGCATTTGAAAGTGTATAACCACCCATATCTAAATCGACCAGAAATGCGCCCGCATCAATATCAACCTCGTTCCGGCGCACCACATCGGAATAAATGTTATCCAAAACAATTCCAACATGAACCGTGTCATCGCCACCATCGGCGGCATAGAACCCTATACGACGTATCAATTCCATACGTTTAAGTTCGTTAAGTTTTCCACCACGCAATTCCAAATATGCGGAAACGGATTCAAAATCTTTATTTATGACCAATGATATATCCTGGCCCAGTGCGGTTTTGGGCACAAACCCCAACGGCAACCCATATGGTTCCAACGTGTCCGAAAAAGAACCACCGGATAAAACCGTCCGTTCATATGGTAATTTATTCGCATTTTCACGAATGTATATTCGCGCTGCGGTCGCGGCATTGTCAATTTGACGTGTTGTTGAATACATTAACGCATCATTTTCGCGCCCCAGCAATTTTATTGCAATAAACGGGATAAACGCGAACAGTAACGTCAGCGATAATAAAGCCTGTAACAAAAAGTTTCCGCGTTGATTATGCAATAAAATCCCTCCTACGTACCACAGAATAGCAATTGAAAAAAAATATTGCAATCAGTTTTAAGATACATTAACATTGCAGATGTTTAAGGTGTGGATGATAAAAAATCCACAGAAATAATTTTCCTTTGTATAAAAAGAAAGAACATGCAAAATAAAAAAAATCAAACGTCTAATGTTGGGCAAATGATTCAGCGCTGTCATAAATGGCGCCAGAAAAGAAAACAATATATTGACCAGGCACGTCAAACGTCCGATGAAATCGAACGCGAACGTTTGTTGCAATCGGCGGAACACTATGGTCGTATTGTTAATGCCGAACAGGAAAAGATTGATTCGTCGCGTGGAACGAACGAAAAAATTCCGGATATTGTACCGGAAACTTCGGACAATTCTGATGACGAAGAAATTCCATTACCGGACTTTATCGAAAACCTTAAATAATCGTCACATACGATATATTTATTGTTGAAATTTGAATGCGGTTTGCTATCCTTGCCACAAAAGGAATTTTTAGCATGGATACCAATTACACTGTTTTAGCCCGAAAATACCGCAGTCAGGATTTTGATTCACTCATAGGCCAGGATGTTTTGGTCAAAACACTTACCACCGCGATTAATACGGGGCGTATTGCGCACGCCTATATTTTTACCGGAATTCGTGGGACCGGTAAAACCAGTACCGCCCGCATTTTAGCCAAGGCTTTGAACTGTTTATCATCGGACCGTCCAACGTCAAAACCATGTGGTGTTTGTGAAAATTGTCGTGCGATTGCCGCGGGTCAGCATATTGATGTTTTGGAAATCGACGCCGCGTCACACACTGGCGTTGATAATATGCGTGAAATACTGGACGCGGTTCAATATCGTCCAACCAACGGCCGGTATAAGGTTTATATTATCGACGAAGTCCACATGTTATCACAAAGCGCATTTAATGCGTTGCTTAAAACACTCGAAGAACCACCCGCACATGTAATTTTCATATTGGCAACCACCGAAATACGCAAGGTTCCGGTCACTATTTTATCACGGTGTCAACGTTTTGATTTGGTTCGTGTTCCGGTTGATACGTTAAAGAAACACTTTGCTTGGATTGCGGAACAAGAAAAAATTGAATTGTCCGACGGGGCAAATGAATTATTGGCGCGTGCGGCGGATGGTTCGGTTCGTGATGGCTTGTCTTTGTTGGACCAGGCAATTGCCCAAACCGGTGGTCATGTTGACGAAGCGTCCGTATTGAATATGCTTAAACGCGCCGATCGTGGTGTTGTTATGGATATTATGGAAACTGTTCTAAGTGGTGACACCGCCACCGCACTGGACAAGGTTGATAGTATTTACAATAACGGTGCCGATTTGTCTATGTTGTTAACCGATATGATGGAATGGACACACTGGGCAACCCGTATGCATCCATCGGTTCGTGGTGGCGATGTGGCAACTGCACCATATACCGCGGACCAGCGCACCAAGATTCGTGAAATTGATTCGCATGTGACATTAAACACCCTTTCCCGCATATGGCAGGTTATGGTGGCATCTGTACCCGAAATGGCCGCAACTGGAAATCCGAAACAATGTTTTGACATGTTAATTGTGCGATTGATGCATATTGCGGAAATGCCATCCGTGGCGGAAATATTGAAAAAGCAACCGACCGCACCGGTCGCACAACCAACAAAACCCGTAACAACACAATCGGCACCGAAAACAATAACAATATCATCAGCAACGGAACTGGCATCAGAATTACAGTCGTCACGGGAAATTTTGCTTTATTCATATTACACAAATAATATCGAAGTTTCCGATTTTGCGGACGGTAAAATAACATATTTCGATCGTGGAACAGACACAGAATTTGCACAAAAATTAACCAAGTGGTTAAACGAAAAAACCGGACACACATGGACTTTGGTTCGCGAAGAAAAATCCGAACATGTTCACACGGTATCCGAACAAAAACGCGAAGAATTAGAATCGGACCCCTTGATTGCGGATGCAATGAATCTGTTCGAGGGTGCTGAAATAATTGGTTCAACAAAATAACAAAAATCGGGGGGAAATATGAAGCAAGAATCCGGACGTTCATTAATTGAAATTATTGGTGTATTGGCAATTGGTGCCGTTATATCGGTTGCCGCGGTTAAAATGTACGGACAAATTCGTGCGACACAAACACGCACCATTGTATCCAGCGAATTGGAACAATTGGCAAAAAACATAAAATTACTTACCGGCGCACGCGGTTCATACGCCGGTCTGTCCGTTGATTATCTGGTCAAGGCGGGCGCATTAAAATCAACCACCGCGCTAATTGGTGGCGAAGGTTGGTCGGTCACGCCCAGTTTTGATGAAAAATCTTTTTCCATTAATTTGGTTGATTTATCGTCGGGTGAATGCGAATACTTTGCAATAAAAAAACAGCCATGGGCAACAACCGTTTTGATTAATGGTGCGGAATCGAACGGCACATCAAATTGCTTTTCAACCAACACAAACCAGGTTTCTTTCATAGTAGAATAAATTGAAAATCAAAAAATTGTTTTTTTCCGCGATTGTATGCTGCGCCCTGATGGGGTGTATGTCATATCACAGCCCCGATCGTACCACATGGCCCAATTACCTGCGCGGGGCAAGTTTTACAGACATGACCGAGACATCACGAGTGGCAAAGCGTCCCGTTCTTTTGGGTGCGGGCGGACGCGTTATTGGACAAACGGTCGAAGGCGGCGTAAAATCTGAATACGGGGACAAGGTTACAAACGACAACGCATTGGCGGTATCTTACATGTCCGAATTAGAATATAAATTATACGACGCACTGCGCAAACCCGGCATTTCGGTTCAGCGCGCAGGAACGGATGTTGTTGTAATTTTGGTACGTGATGCCATTATGGAACCGGATGTTGCCGACATATCCGCGGACGGTGCCGATACATTAAAAAAGATTTCGAAAATACTTAACAAATATGATGCGACTTTTATCGAAGTGGCGGGTTATACCGATGCAATGCGCGATACACGGGCGGCAACGGCATTATCAACCGATATGGCATCTCGCACCGCAGTATATTTAACCCAGCATGGAATTATTCCCCAACGGCTGTTTATTGTTGGACGTGGTGCGGCGCGCCCGATTGCCGCCCAGGACGACATTGGTCGTTTAACTAATCGACGGGTTGAAATTCGTATTGCCCCCGCGCGATAAATGCGGGCAATTTTCCCCTTTATTTTTGTTTTATTTGTTGCTATTCTTGGCCTGAACAAAAATAAAAGGAATGAAAATGGTTCAAACAAAAGAAAAATCATCAACAAAAAGTTATGTTAAATCTGGAATCATTGCGGCGGTTGTCGTTGTGATTGCTATTTTGGGTATTTGGGTTGGCACCGCAATTCGTGGTGGCGACGGTGTATCTGTTGACAGCGCGTTGGAAAATGTTTCAACAAATGCTGTAACGGGGGCTGATTTGCGTATGGCGGTTGTCCGTATGGACGCGATTCAAAATGATGCCCGCGTGTTACAGGATTTGCGCAAACAGCGTGAATCTTATGAATCCAGATTGCGTGACGAATTAACCGCGCAACAGAAAAAATTGGAAAAAGAAAAAGCGGAAATTGAAAAGTCCCAGGATGTTCTGTCACGCGAAGCGTTACAGCGTCGTGTCGTGGATTATCAAAATCGCGTAACACAACTGCAACGTGATTTGAACGAACGCGCACAAAGTGTCGAAGAATCTTTCCAAAAAGCACTGGCCGAGGTTCAATCAAAACATTTGGATCCGATTATCGAAGGCATTATTGCCAAGAAAAACCTGTCGTTGGTAATCGATGGTCGTTTTGCGCGTATGGGCGCGAACGCCACAGAATTAGATATTACCGACGAAGTTGTCACCGCTTTGGATAAAAAAGTGTCCAAGGTTAAAATGGCGACACCAAAAGGTTTCTAATCCTATCATTACAAAAACAAAAGAAATGCCCCAGGTTGGGGCGTTTTTTATTTATGCAATATTTTCTTTTATTTTAATTTTTCATTGTCTATAATTGGGTTATGTTAAATATAATTAAATCTTTATTAATGCCGGCTGCTACAAAAATGACCGCCGGTGAATTGGCCGACAAATTCGGATTGGAATTACGCGGCGATAAAAATACAATTGTGCGTGGTGTTGCACCGATTGCGGATGCAAAGCCTGGACAGTTGGCATTCTATTCAACCGAACAGAACAGTGCGGCATTTAAAATTTTGCCGATTTCTGTATTGGAAAACACGCGCGCGTCTGTGATTTTGGTGCAACCAGAAATGGCAAAACACGCGCCACGGGGTCGCACACTGCTTATTACCGACACACCACGCGGATTTATTGTCAAAATATTGGGCGAAATATATCGTGAAAAACCGCGTTTCGGTATCAGCCACGATGCCCACATTGACCGCGGTGTGTTTTTCCGCAAAAAAAGCACTGTCTATGTCGGTCCATTTGCAATAATTGAACGCGGCGCGGTTATTGAACCTGATGTTAAAATCTATCCAAACGCATTCATCGGCCGCAATGTAACATTGGGACGCGGAACCATTGTGCAATCGGGCGTGCATATTGAAAACGCCACAATCGGTGCCGAATGCGTTATAAATGCCAACGCCGTAATTGGCAAGGACGGATTTGGCTACACTCGTCAGGATGGACACAATGTGTTTATTCCGCATGTTGGCCGCGTGGTTTTGGGCGACCGGGTTTCCGTTGGGGCGAACACCTGTATCGACCGTGGCGTTATGACCGACACAACCGTCGGCAACGGTACAAAGATTGATAATCTTTGCCAGATTGCACACGGTGTGGTGGTTGGTTCGGAATGTTTCCTGGCTGCGGGTGTTGGATTGGCGGGCGGAACGGTTGTTGGTGACCGTACATTACTGGGCGGCCATGTTGGCGTTTCGAACGGTATTCATATTGGCAACGATGTCGAAGTTGGTGCCCAATCCGGTGTAATGCGTAACATTCCGGACAATGATCGCCAGTTGGGTTTTCCGGCATCATCGGGAACGGAATTCCTGCGACTGTATGCATGGGTCAAAAGCAACTATAAAAAATCAACGGATAAAAAATGATGGATGCCAAAGGTATAGAATCTGTTATTCCACATCGTGGCAATATGCGCATGGTGGACGAAATTCGTGAATTTACGGATAATCATGCCGTTGGCATTAAATATGTCCGTGACGATGAATTTTGGTGTGCGGGTCATTTTCCCGGTAAACCAATTATGCCCGGCGTTTTACAGGTCGAAGCACTGGCCCAAACCGCGTGCTTTTTGGCGTTAAAACATTTGCACCTGGATAACGGCAAAACACTGGGGTATTTCACCACTATGGAACGGATTAAGTTTTCACATATGGTGAAACCGGGTGACACACTGGAATTACATGTTGATTTGGTAACGCATAAAATGCGCCTTTATAAATTCCACGGAATCGCACTGGTTGACGGTCAAAAGGTGGCCGAGGCCACATTTACCGCGGTCATGGACGATGGACAAAAATAAAAACCTGGACAGCGCAAAAAAAATGCTTTAATATTTGCACACATTGGATGTTTAGCTCAGTTGGCTAGAGCATCTGCTTTACACGCAGAGGGTCAGGGGTTCGAGTCCCTTAACATCCACCACGAATAATAAAATGCACCGCAAGGTGTATTTTTTTATTCGTTGCATGTGATGTTTGGACGAGAACCCCGAACAAAGGGTTCGAACCGCAGCGAAAAGGCGGAAACACGCCGGTCCGCCAACGGCGGATTTTGCAAGGTGGCGCAGCAGTCCCTTAACATCCACCATAAAAAAGAGACCGCATTGATGCGGTTTTGTTTTTTCATATTGTGTTTTATATTTTTTTAGATTAACCTTTCCCGTGGACAAAAAGGAGAAAAAATGAAAAAAGCATTACCATTACTGTTGGCGGGCGCGTTATTGGCGGGCTGCACAACAACAAATCCATATACCGGCGAACAACAGACATCTAAATTGGTTTGGGGTACGGCATTGGGGACCGCGGCGGGTGCAGCAACCGGCGCATTGGTCGATAAAAACCATGGTCGTGGCGCATTAATCGGCGCAGCGGCGGGTGCGGCCGTTGGTGGTGGTGTTGGTTACTATCTGGACACACAAGAAGCTGAATTACGTCAAGAATTGGAATCAACGGGTGTTCGTGTTGTTCGTGATTCCGACAGCATCCGCTTGGTCATGCCGGGCAACATAACGTTCCAGTCTGATTCTGCGGATATCAATTCCGGATTCTATCCGACATTGAATTCGGTTGCGAAAGTATTAAAGAAATACAGCAACTCTACCGTTATGGTTATGGGATATACCGACAGCACCGGCAGTGTTGATTATAACCAACAATTGTCGCAAAGACGCGCACAATCGGTTGCATCATATTTGATTGGCCAAGGTGTAAAATCTTCACGGTTTGAAGTAATGGGCATGGGTATTTCCAACCCGATTGCATCCAACTCAACCGCGGCTGGTCGTCAACAGAATCGCCGTGTTGAAATCAAAATTATTCCGAACAAATAATTTATGATTCAAAAATAAAAACCGCCCGCTTGGGCGGTTTTTATTTAGTGTTGATGTTGTATCAACCAATTTTCGGCATTTAAAATATATTGCCGCGCACGATTGATATCAAATTTATCATCGGTCTTTAATTTACCTTCGGCATCAATCCAAATATCATCACGCGGATATTCCTGAGCCGCTGATATTTTTGATAAATTTGCTTTAACATTTTCCGGGGACAACCCACCAGAATACCCCTGGGGAATTTTCGGGAACAACGCATCCTGCCAACTATTTGGTGAAATACCGCGACCGCCCGATGCATCATAAAGTAACGAAAACATTACTGGTGTGTGATAAAACAATTGGTCGGCTATATGCTTGGTATTTGCATTATATTGCAAGATAAAATTACGATCCACGTTATTTCCAATCAAACACGCCAGAGCAAAAACATTCGTATTTTTTGCCGTATCCACCGGTATATTTAATTGCCAACGCTTAATTAACGGTTTAAGATCACATTGACATAAATCAAAAAATTCACGCAATTCCGTCGGAAACTTTCCAGTACGACAAATTTCATCACACCATTCGCGATTTACGTGAACCGCTAAATTTATATCATGTTTATCACGAATAACATACTGCACCAATTCCCGAAACCATTCGTTACGTGGCATGCCCGGTGACATTTTTGACGGGTGCGCTTGGATCGCGATCTCGGCGCGTGGCGATATTTTCGCCAAATTCACAATATCATGAATATCGTTAAATTCACGTGGATCCGAACATGTTATGTATTTAAGATTCATTTTTCTTCCTTTTTGTGTTTAAGACGCAACTGTCCACATGCCGAACCAATGTCGGTTCCCCTCTCTCGCCGAATGCGCGTATGAATACCATTTTTTATTAAAATATCCTGGAACCGATGAACCGCATTACCGGATGGAGATGCGAAATCACGTTCATCAACCGCGTTCCACGGAATCAAATTTACCATGCAATTTTTACCCTTTAATAATGCCGATAATTTTTCAGCATATTCCGGGGTTGCGTTATAAAGCACAGTTTCACCATTTTCGTCTTTTTTACCCAGCAAAATATATTCTATCATTAACTGACGATTATGCAGATTTGTAAACTCATCCGCCGCCGCTAATACTTCACTTAATTTATATTTATTATTTATCGGCATAATAGTCGAGCGTAATTCGTCAGTCGGTGCATGCAGTGATATTGCCAAATTAATCGGTCGTCCCCACTCTATTAATCGGTGTATTCCCGGCACAATACCGCAAGTGGACAGTGTGATTCGCCGCCACCCAATACCCATATCGCTATTTGCGCGTTCCATAAACCCTATTACATTTTCAACATTTTGTAATGGTTCACCCGTTCCCATGATAACAATATGCGACACATCGTTATTATTTGCATCACCATTTGGACGAATTGATTTTTCATTTGTGCTGTTACGCAAAGTCCATTGTGCAACCAATATTTGTGCAAACATTTCGTTCACTGATAAATTGCGTTTAAGTCCCAACAGAGTACTGGCACAGAATTTACAGCCCATGGCACAACCTGCCTGGGAACTAACACAGACACTGTTACCATAACTGGTGCGCATTAAAACACATTCGATTTGTTCACAGTCATGTAATTCCAGCAAAAATTTTGTTGTTTGTCCGTCCGCTGATTCTAATTTTTTTGTGATATGTACAGGCAAAGTCTGCGCAATCGTATCCAATTCTGCGCGCAACCGCGCCGGCAAATTTTTCATAGATTCAAAATCGGGCGCACCACGATTTAGCCAATCACGAATTTGTTTTGCACGGAAACGTGGTTGCCCCATATCGGTTATGAACTTTTCAAGTTCGACATCACTAAAATCAAATAACACAGGTTTCATAATTTGTATCTATCGTCGTTAATAACCACGACCGCCTTGCGCCGCAGTTGTTTTAATTGTTGATCGGCAACAAACATCGCCTGTTTATACATTGCATTTTGTTTAATCATATCATCTAATTTGCCGTATTCAGATGTTTTCTTTGTACTGCAAACCAGCAACACAGAATCATCAACACGTGACGACCACGTAAGTGTTGGCAAACCAATTACTCGATTACGAATTTCCGGCGATAATTCATATTGCCTGGCAACAAATTTTTGTGGAATTCCACCCATGTTTTCCGCAATTTCCATTGCTTCATCACAATTTTTCGGTTTTACCAATTTTGATGCAACATCTGCCGGGATATCGGTCAGACGAATAATCGTCATTTCTATGGGTAAACCCTGGTCCCGCGCCAAGTCATTTTTCATCGCATCAACATCGTCACGTGTGACATCAATTGTCGGCAAAATTGTTCGCGCGACAACAACCTGCCACGCCATACCGGCCTTGATCGCCGACACCGCCATTGCACGTTCAGATTCCGTCAACCCGGTTAAATTCATCCGTTTTAATTCATATGTTGCATCCGCATCGGTTGGTTTTATTCCAAAATTCGCCGCATAATTTAATTTGACCGAATCATCAATAATGTTCTGTAAAGCCTGGCGACGGTTATCGGTGGCAACATTGCCTTCGCGCGCCATCAATTTTGTTCGCGCAGTTATATCTGTATCTGTAATCGGTGTACCATTTACCGTTGCAACAACCGTTGCACCAAACGATGGCGACACACAAAAACAATACAACAAAAGCATTAATAATTTTTTCATGAATCTTTACTCCTTTTACCTTTAATATTTTTGTCCTTCGATACTCATTCCAAAACGAAATTGGAACGTTGTATTTCCCTGGTAATCTTCACGAACCGCATTATCACGCCGATAACCAAACGACAAATAATAGCACGGATGATTATAGAAAAGCGTTCCCGAATGACGAAGAAATGTACTTTCCGTCCAATTATAAACCGCATCAAACTTCATTGACCAACGATCTGTGATTTGGAACCCGACACCAGCCATAGCCTCGTTAATATCTGGTGCCAGTGTTTGTGCATCTAAAAATTGGCGCGCCCAAATATGACCGATTGTGAAATAATTTGCGGTCGTTCCAATCACAGCGGATGTTTCCGCATGGCGCAAATTCAAACTGTCGCGATCAAAGCGAAAACGACTGGACACATCCAACCAATGCGAATTATTAAACCCGACACGCCCAACATAGTCCGAACCATTTTTATGAAATCCGCTGTTTAAATCGGTTGCGGCACGATCTGTGAAATCATGCGATTGTCCCAAAAACACTTCAACTGTTCGACCATCGCTATTAAATGCCGACCAACGCACACCATAGTCTGCAAATGTCCCGTTTTCCCATAAATCATATCCGGCAAATCGATTGTTTGAAAACAGAACCGTATCAGATAAAAATGTACCCGCCGAATCACCGTCCCGCGCGAACTGTTCGTCATCGGTTCGACGCATTATTGTTAAACGTGCACGTGGTTCAATTGTCTGTGACCACCCCGTCCCCGGCTTTACAAATGGTAATCCCCATTCAACATATCCATTTGGCAAAAACCGATTTTTTAACCCAGAAAATTTATCGCCATCAACCATATCTGTATTATGAAAATTATACACGTCATAGCGCGCCGCAATTGATGCCGTTAAACGATTTCCACCAAACAGTGTCCACGGTGATGTTATGCGCGATTCACCCACCAAACGTTGGGACGAAGTCCCCTTGTCAACAACACTTAACACATCACCCGAAAAAGTCATATATGTTTCCGCAAACAATGGCGAAGTTTGATACGTTCCACGAATATTTGGCAAAATATTGCCACTGGGGACAGTTCCCATCCAACCATCACTACGTAATTCCTGGAAAACGTGTGTATCAGCAACAACATAACTCGATTGACCAAAAACTTCTACCTTGGCCCCGGAATCCAAATATGGTTGGTCTTGATAAAACCCGTATTTCTGCAAATATGTTTTATCGGATGCACGTGCAATAAAAATACTTGCGCGGGCATATTCGCCCATTTCAATAATATCGTCATTGAAAATATGCCACCGGTCATCACCGGCACGATTATGAGTGTACGATCCACGGGTTCTGTATTCGGAATGTGCCAAGTTTAAACGATGTTCCAATTGGAACAATGGATTTTCTTTTGTTAAATAAGACAAAGTAAATGTGGCATCGTGTGTATCCGAAAAAGAAACATATACTGGAATATTTACCTGGACCCCCATTTTATTGGTGGATTGCAAACTGGGGGTCAAAAGGCCGCTTTTATGTTTAACGCCCGGATCCGGCATGGTGTAATATGGAAAATACAGCACGGGTATATCATAAATATCGAACACCATATTATGAAAACTTAACATACGGTCCGACATATTATGCACGATTTTGCTGGCGCTAATTTCCCACGCGTTACCAAAATCGTCACAATTGGCACACGCCGTGAACATAGCATTTTTTGCGATTGTTTCATCGCCGTTGCGCGTTATGTTATCCGATTCAATATACACATGCTGACCCAGCCATATTTTTACATCGTCACCAGACAGTTGTTCGCCACGGCTTGACAGATACGAATCCTGCAATGTCATACGCGTGCCCGCGGCATTTGTAATTTCGGTTTTACCACTTGTTTTCACAGTGCCGGTTTTCACATCATATTCTATTTTGTCCGATTTAATGGTTTTTGGCGAATGAACATCCAGCGCATCGGTGGCAAAAGCCGAAGCGACAATAAATATCGGTAAAAATGCAATCAATTTTTTCATATATTACTTTCTGCACAATGCGAACATTACCAATACCAAAGTTACAACAACACCCAACGCCAATATACCCAAATCGGTCAAACTGGTCATCATATTCATTGCCGACATAAATATCGCCATAACAATCGCCATTGCCAAAACAGCAAATGCTGGTGCAAAACTGGCGCGGCGGCGCAACAAAGATGACCGCAACAATATTGCCAAACACAACGCTGCCAAAATAATGTTCATTAACGGTTCCAAAAATCGTGTTGCCAATTCAGTTAACGCATTTCGATGACGTTTTGCCGTTGGTGAATCAAATATATCATGAATTAATTGTCCGGTTGAAACGCTGCGTACACGGTACGACGTCATTCCACCACGATCAGCAACATTCAAATCCATATCAAAAGTTTCAAATGTTCCAGAAACCATCATATCGCCCCGCCCCTGTATAGAGCCATTTGACATAACTATGGACAATCCGCGTGATGTTGCGACCAATTTACCCTTTTCCGCAAAAATAACCATTTCAGATTGTTTATTACGCATATCCGACAGCATAACCTGTGACAAATCATAACCAGAAACCTTGTCCACATATACGACCAAACCGGACGCCAATTCGGTAAATGCCGATTCCTGTAATTTAAGGTGCGCCAACCCATATCGCAAATTCCACTGCATATCATAAAACCTTGTTTGGGTCGATGGCACAACAAATACACTTAATCCCAAATGTATTAATGTCATAATTATCGCAAATACCATTGCCGGACGAGCGATTTGCCGTGGCGACAGCCCGGTTGATGCCATAACAGTTACTTCGTTATCGGAAATCAATTTATTATACACAAAAATAATTGCGATAAACGTTACGAATGGAATGATAATGGAAATAATAAACGGTATCATAAGTGCGGTCAGGCCAAAAAAACTGCTTATTTTGACCCCATAGTTCAGGACGAATTTCATCATGGACATTATTTGCACCATCCATGCTAAACCCGCCAAAACCGCCAACAACATGATAAAAATCATCACCAATTGGCGCGAAAAATACTTGTTTATAATGCTCATACATCACAGTATAAAACGCATAACCCCGGGTGTCAAATAGTCAGTATGCAAAGTTTGGCTCTGGCATAAACTTTTTTCTTGCTTTTTCCCGATTCGTACTTAATAATTGACGTGTTCTTAAACAATACAAGTTTTAAGGGCGGGGTTGAAGAACCCCGCCCTTTCGTAAAGAGCTGGGTTGAATCCAAGCGTAGCGCAGGATGCGCGAACGGTAGTGAGCGAATAACCCCGCCCTTTCGATAAAGAAAGACGTTTAATACCTAAGGAGATACAATATGTCTTTTGAATCTATGCCACGTCAAGATTTGTTAATCGCTATCGACTCGCTGGCCCAGGAAAAGCAAATTGACCGCGAAATCGTTATTGAATCATTAGAGGCGGCTATCGCAAAAATCGCTAAACACAAATATGGCGAAGAATTCAATATTGTTGCAAACATTGACCGTAAAAATGGTGCCATTCACGTCAAACGGTTGTTTACAGTCATTGAATCACCGGAAGCCATGGGCGAAGAATATGATGCAAGCACCATGTTGACCGTGGCTGGGGCGAAAAAATATGCTAAAAATCCGTCCGTTGGTGACGTGGTCGAAGACCCATTGCCGGAACCGGAATTTGGTCGTATGGCTTTCCAGACAGCAAAACAAATTATGACCGCACGTGTTCGCGATGCTGAAAAGGGTCGCCAATACGAGGAATTCAAAGATAATATTGGTGATATCGTATCTGGTGTTGTTAAACATATTGAATTTGGCAATGTGTTCGTTGATATTAATGGCAAGGCCGAAGGTTATATCAAAAGTTCCGAATTAATTCCGGGCGAACGCTTGGGCGTGGGCGATCGTGTGCGCGCATTAATTATGGATGTTACGCGTTCTAATACTGGCCCTCAAATCTTTTTAACCCGCACGCACCCGCTGTTTATGGAAAAATTGTTTGTCCAGGAAGTGCCTGAAATATACGAAGGTTTAATTAAAATCAAATCTGTGGCACGTGCACCGGGTTCACACGCTAAAATCGCCGTTGAAACATCTGACCCATCCATTGACGCGGTCGGTATGACCGTCGGTATGAAGGGAACACGTATCCAACCGGTTATTAACGAATGTCATGGCGAAAAAATCGACGTCATTCTGTATTCCGAAGACCCGGCGGTGTTCATCGTTAATGCCATGCAACCGGCCAAGGTCGCCAAGATTATCGTTGACGAAGATACACGCACAGCGGCCGTAGTTGTTACCGAAGATCAGCAATCACTGGCCATTGGTCGTCGCGGTCAAAATGTCCGTTTGGCATCACAATTAACGAACTGGAACATCGATGTTATGAACGAAGCCGAAGAACAAGAACGCCGTGCCAAGGAATTCAAGGAAAAGACCGAGCTGTTTATCACAGGATTGGATGTCGATGAAATGATTGCCCACCTGTTAATTACCGAGGGTTTCCGTACAATCGAAGAAGTCGCATTCGTGGATGCATCCGAATTGGAATCAATCGAAGGGTTCAACCCAGAATTGGCATCAGAATTACAAAAACGTGCCAAAGATTATTTGGCCAAGGTTGAACAAGACTATATCGAAAACGGCCACAAATTGGGCATGTCCGACGATTTGTTAAAATTTGATTTTATAAAACGTCCAATCATTATGAAACTGGGCGAAAACGGAATCAAATCGCTGGAAGACTTGGCTGATCTGTCGTCTGACGAATTAGTCGAAATCTTGGGTGAAGACACCATGAGTGAACGTCTGGCTGGTCGTGTTATTATGAAAGCACGCGAATTGGCATACAATATAGCGGTGGACAACGAATAAGGCGGTGCACACTCTGAAACTCTAAAAGACCGGAGGTTTTTAATGGCGACATTAACACTTGGAAAATCTGTAACTATTGACGCGGTGCAAAGCAAAAAGGGCGATTCCGTATTTGTGGAACGCCGCCGGCGCATTGTTGCCCCGGGCAGCAAGGAATTACGTGATGAACCGTCTAAGCCTGTTCAAGCGCATAATGCCGCCGATGAAAAGTTACGTGCAGTATTAGAGGCCGCACGTGCACGCGAAGAAGAACGCAAAGCACGCGAAGCCGCCGAAGAAGCGGCGCGTGCCGCGCGCGAGGCCGAAATAGCACGCGAAGCCGACGAGTATGATCGTGTCAAAATGCAATTGGCGGCGCGCGAAAATAGCGCGGACACATCCGACGTAGAGGGAAAAAAGCCAACTGTCGATAATTCCAAGAAAGCGCAAAATAGTAATTATAATCGCAATCGTGGTAACCAAAATCATGGCGACTTGGACGATGACCGTCCGCAAAAAAATAACTTTAAAAAGGACTTCAAAAAGTCGGGCAAAATTTCGATTCACGATATTGTTATCGGTGGTGAAGATGACGATGATGAAATCGGTATTCGTGGTGCAAACCGCCGTCGGTCCGAGGCTTCGTTAAAACGGTTCCGCGAAAAAGCGCGTGCCATATTTAACGCACCGCAAAAGGTCGCACACGAAGTTACAATCGGAGAAACTATTACCGTCAAAGATCTGGCTGCTGCCATGGCGGAAAAGGTCGGTAATGTCATTAAAAAGTTAATGGAAATGGGTATGATGGCATCTGTTAATCAATCCATCGATGCCGATACCGCGGAATTAATTGCTACTGAATTTGGCGCGACGGTTAAACGTGTCGTGGTAAAACCTTATGCCGAACAACTGGAACGGTTACCGGACCCCGCAAAATTACAGCCACGTCCACCGGTCGTTACCGTTGTGGGACACGTTGATCACGGAAAAACATCGTTACTGGACGCGTTCCGTAATGCAAATGTTGCGGCGGGCGAAGCGGGCGGTATTACCCAGCACGTTTCCGCGTACGAAGTCAAAACAAAATCAGGTCCGATGATAACTTTCCTGGACACACCGGGACACGAAACTTTTACCGCAATGCGTGCGCGTGGCGCGCAAATGGCGGATATTGTCGTGTTGGTTGTTGCGGCAAATGACTCCATTATGCCACAAACCATCGAAGCCATTAACCATATTCGTGCGGCACATGTTCCGTTTATCGTTGCGATTAACAAAATCGATTTACCCGAAGCGAACCCACAACGCGTTAAATTGGATTTGTTACAACAAGAAGTCCAGGTCGAAGAAATGGGTGGCGATATTCAGTGTGTCGAGATTTCCGCCAAAAACAAAATCGGTCTGGATAAACTGGAAGAGGCGATTTTGTTACAGGCCAGCATTATGGATTTGAAAGCAGACCCTGAAATGCCCGCCGTCGCCCATGTGGTAGAAGCGAAAATGGAACGCGGTCTGGGTGCGGTCGCAACGGTATTGGTACGCCAAGGCACATTAAAGATTGGCGATGTATTCGTTGTTGGCGAAACATTTGGACGTGTACGTGGTTTAATTAATTCCGTTGGTGAACGCGTTAAATCCATGGGGCCGGGTCAACCCGCGATCGTTTTGGGGCTTGATTCTGTGCCACTGGCGGGCGATGAATTGCACGTTATGGAAACCGAGGCACAAACCCGCGAAGTTGCCGCATATCGTACACAACAGGCCAAGGATAAAGCCAACGCGGTCAAACGTTCATCGTTGGAAGAACTGTTTGCAAAACGCGACGCGACCAAGAAATTGACATTACCTATTATCCTGCGCGCCGATGTCCAGGGCAGTGTTGAAGCCATTACAGATATGCTAAAAGATATTACTTCGGACAAAGCAGCAGTTGAAGTTTTATCCGCTGGTGTTGGCCAGATTACCGAAGGCGATATTCGCTTGGCGGCGGCATCAAACGCGGTTATAATTGCGTTCAATGTTCGTGCCGATGCCACAGTACGCGATATGGCGCGCAGTGCCGGCGTTGATATCCGCTATCACAGTGTCGTATATCGCATTACCGATGAAATCAAAGAAATCTTGTCCGGTAAATTGGCGCCTGAACGCAAGGAAAACTTTATCGGATATGCCGATGTCATCGCGTTGTTCACGGTGGGCAAGGGTATTCGTGTTGCCGGTTGTCGCATGACCGAGGGTACAATCAAGAAAGATGCATTCGTACGTTTACTGCGTAACAATGTCGTTATTTACGATGGAAAAATCGGCGAATTGCGTCGTGAAAAGAACGAAGTCAAAGAAGTATCGGGTGGCGTTGAATTCGGTATGAGTTTTGAAAAATACAACGATTTGAAAGAGGGCGACCGCGTTGAGTGTTACGAAGTTCAAGAAGTAAAAACACAGTTGTAAAAATCAATAAAAAACACCGGCAAATGCCGGTGTTTTTATTCCACAAATTCCTTTAATTCACCGGTTGCGGGGTTATAGACACGCGGTTTCCCCTTGTATCCCATAATTTTATGGTGTGACGGTATAAGGAACTCTGGCAACGGTGACGATTCACCCATCAAAACCTTGGCATGTAATGCCTTCTGCACCGGTGTTTTATCATAGAAATGCCACTCTTCGCTTGCTTCAATTGGACGATGATACCAACCCTGATAAATAATCAAATGCTTTCCCTTTTCCAATTTCATAATATCCATTGGCGAAAACAGGGGTTCGGGTGTTTTTTCTTCTGTATCCTTGCCATCCGCACCCTTGACTGTTTTTATTTTTATTTTTTGTCCCATCATATTTGAAAAACGTTCGGCCGTTTCCGGGTCGTTTTGACGCATAACAATTTTAGCCGCAGTGGTCGATATGATTGTATCGGCGGCATCTGCACCATATTTTTCGCGAATCTGGTGAATATCTTGGCCAATTATCAGATATGATATCTTTTGTCCACGCCCCAGGTCGGGTCCCTGAATCACCGCCTGTAACTTCTGCATTTTCGGCATTTCGTCCAACACGAACAATACCGGATATGGCCCCATTTTTTTACCATCATGTTCAGATTCCGGCGCATTAGACAACAAGAAATTAGACATCAATTCAATAAATATGCCGGTAATTGGGTTTAGCGCCTGGGCATCAACCATATTGATTGATAAATATACTGAAACTGGCTTAACCTTGCCGTCACGCGGATCAACCATGCCACGCAAATCTGCAAAGTGGAAATCAGAATGGCTGGTTCGATTACGCACCGCAGCATTACGGAAAATCGCCAATCCAGACATTGCCGTTGATAAAATAGAACCACGTTCCTTGTCTGGTGTATTTGCCAATTGGGTTAATTCCAAAACCGCACGATGAGAATATGCGTAACGGCGCGCCTCGTCCACAGCATCCAGCAATAATTTTTGCATATTATCTTCCATCATGACCATTTGGTCACCGGCACGGCGCCGTTCCTCCATTTCATTAGCAATGGAAATTTGCGCCGCATTCAACCAGTCCAAAATCATGGACAATGAAGCCTCGCGCCCGACCCATGCGTCGGGGATATTTTCCCATGTTCCAACATGAACATAATTATCCGCGGTTAATTCCCCACGCTGTAATGTCGCCACCGCCGCATATGCATTTGGATCATCCATCATAGACAGGTAATAATCGGTCAATACAGCCACATCCTCTTTATTAAAGTTCCCGTCTTTTAATCGTGCATAAAAATAGTCGTCTGCCTTGGCACGTTCAACCTTGGACACAATAAAGTGAATCATACCCGACAATGCCGCGCGACCAGTAATCGTCCAGTGCGGATCGGCCGACGAACTTGTTGTATCCGGAACCAACACACTGCAAATAGTATCGATGTATAAATCACGTTGTTCCCCACTAAACGGAACATGTTCCGGCGACAACGGATTCCACGATGGATAATAAATGCCACGCGCAGGATCATCCTGACCCGCCCAATTCATAATAAATGTTGGACCAACCGTTGAACGATACCCAGATGTGTCCTGTTTTAATTCAGGTTTCGGGTCATTGATAATCATTGAAACATTATCGCAATCAAGAATTGTTGGAATAACGACCCCCTGTGTTTTACCGGTCCCCGGGGGTGCCAAACACAACGCAGACAAAGATTCATCAAACATTAGTGGAACATTTTTACCACCCCTTTTAAAATACCCCAAAACCATCATAAATCCATTGAACAAACCTTCTTTATTTTTATGGTCTTGCCCCATTTTTTCGATATCTTCAGCCGTTGCCTTGCGTGAAGATTTTTCATCCAATTTATCTTTATCATTCGGGTTAAATTCAGATACAACCGCACTGTCCGCCATCATGTAATACGCAATTATTGGAAACAGTGGTGCCATACACGCCATATCGGTATACATAAAGCAACGATATAACCATGACGGAATTTCCGCAAGGACCGACAAACCAGCGGTTGATATCATATTTTGCAAATATATTTTCGTCCAAATGGCAGATGCCGGTGACCAACCATAACGCCACACGTGTTCCAATATAAACGATGCACAAAATGCCAGTGCACAAACAATCCAAATAGACACGACCCAGCGCAATTCCCAAAACAGACGCGCCATAGGTGCACGTTCGTGTTCCTTGTACGATGCCGAATTAAAAATATTCAGCCCCTTGCCTTTGCCGCCCGCGGATAAAATCTTGAACTGTTCTGCCATTGTGTTATGATTATATCAGAAAAAAGGTATTTAATAAATCATAATCGCAACAAAATAATGAAAAATATACCAAGAATCTTTATCGGTGACGACATAAAATCCGGTATGATAATACCGGTCGCGCGCGATATTGCACACTATCTGACCCATGTTATGCGCACACATAATACCATCGTTTTTGGTGGTGGACACGAATATAATGCGACACTGGATGATGCCGGAAAAAATATTATTGTCGGCGAAAACACTGGACGCATCGACCCGACGGGCGACATTACACTTTACTTTGCGCCAATAAAACGCACGGACGATTTGATAAATATGGTGACCCAGATGGGTGTCAAAAAAATTGTTCCGGTAATTACAGAACACACAACCGCCACCCACATAAATTGGGAACGAATGAAAAAAATAGCGATTGAGGCTGCCGAGCAATCAAACCGCAACAGTGTCCCAGAAATTGTCGCGCCGGTTAAATTTGCCGATATTGATTTATCGGGCATTGCTTTTGCCGACGAACGTGCGGCACATGGCGCATCACGCGATGCCACAACAAAAATTAAATCGATACTGATTGGGCCCGAGGGCGGCTTTTCCGACACCGAATTTGCGACATTGGATGATGCGGGTGCCATCGGTATATCACTGGGGCAAACAATATTGCGCGCAGAATTGGCCGCTGCGATCGCGATATCACGAATTAACAAATGAAAGTAAGAATTGCAAAATTCATCGCCGATTCCGGAATTGCGTCGCGTCGCGCTGCCGAGGATTTAATCGCCCATGGTGCGGTCATCGTTAACGGTAAAAAAATCGACACCCCAATCGTATTTGTTGATGAAAATGATACGATCATTGTGAACGGTAAAGAGGTTACTAAAAAATCGGACACGAAACTTTACGCATTTCACAAACCGGTCAACACCATGACAACACGCGCCGACCCGAATGGTCGTCAAACAATTTATGATGTTTTACCGAATGAATATAAAAACCTTAGATACATCGGGCGGTTAGACTATAAAACAACAGGATTATTATTGATGACAAACGATGGCGAATTGGCGCGCAAAATGACATTGCCGTCATCACACATTCCGCGCACATATATTGCGACCGTCTATGGTGATTTATCAAAACTTGATTTGGCACGTCGTGGAATAACGGTTCGCGGAATAAAATATGCACCAATGAAAATTGATGTGATTGATGATAAACATCTGCGCGTTGAAATAGTCGAAGGGAAAAAGAACGAGGTTCGCATTGTGTTGGCGGCTGTTGGTGCACCGGTGAAAAAATTACATCGCATATCATTTGGAAAAATTGATTTGGGAAATTTGCCTGTTGGAAAAATTCGTGAACTCGGTCAGAAAACAATTGACCTGGTTTTAAAATCTTTCTAAGATAATGGTATCAGGAAGGGAGATTTACATGAAAAAAACCACCAAAGCACGCGCAACAAAAAACATACGCGCCGCGAAAACCGCGCCTGTGGCACGTCCGGCAGCTCCGAAACAATATAACCCATGGTCGTTTTCGATTTATGTTTATTGGTTCATAATTTTGTTTTTTATTGCTGCGACATTTTATATTCTGGGACGCAGTCATGGTGTATTAAATCATCGTGTTCCGTTGGGCAATTCGGCAATGGTTTCCGAAGAGGCTTTGATGCAGGCATCCGACTATTACGAATCCGGCAAAACAAAATTATTGTCCGGCGATGTCGAAGATGCAATTGATGATTTAACAACTGCAATTGATGCCGGTAACCCGACGGTTGATATGTATATCCTACGGGGCGAAGCATATATGCAAACTGCAAATTATGCCGGTGCGTTGGAAGACTTTAATGCCGCATTGGATTTGAACCAAACTAGTTCCGTTGCATACTATGATCGTGCGTTGTTAAATATGCGTATGGAAAATTATGATGCTGCGTTGGCTGATATTAATAATGCTTTGGCGGCACGCGCAACAACGGACGAAGATATTTTGCAATTACGTGACTTGTATGCGAAACGTGGTCAGTTGAATCTTTGGTTAAAAAATTGGGATGGTGCGATCGCGGACTATACAAATTCGTTGGCCCGGCCGGACGGCATTGTTAATCCATCGGTTTATGCCGAACGGGCCGAGGCATATACCGCCATCGGTGATTATGCATCGGCAATCGCGGACTATTCTGCGGCGGTGCGCGTAATTTCCGAACAGATTCAGGGCGCTCCCACATCGGACGAACGCGAGTCTATGTCGTCAAACGCGATGTCGTATTTTGAAAAGTCTGCGGCGTTAAATGTACAACTGGGCAATATGGATGCTGCATTAAATGATTTGGAATCGGCACGGACAATTGCGATCGCGTTGAATGACACCGAAACGGTTGATCATTTAAATGCATTGATTTCGGAATTACAATAAATCAAAAAACAATAAAAAAAAACGCCGGTGAATACCGGTGTTTTTTATTAAAACGTCACACGTAATCCGGCCGAAACAAATGGTGTTTTTGTTGTCGTTCCAATCGAAATCCATCCATCGACATTTTCGCTGTATTTATATCGAAATGACCCCAGGACAGTATGATCAACATAATCATCTATATCGTGTTGCCACACACCCGTATCTGACAATAAATATGTCAAAGATACACTATATTTCAACAAATCATAACTGACCCCGGTGCCGATTGCAAAACCATCGGACATGACCCCAACCGGATTTTTATCGTATATCACACGCGAATTAATGCCAAAAATCCAACTGTTGTACTGAACATTTACCGCCGCCGATAATTGTGCGCGCCAATCGGCGGTCACATGTGGTGCATATGCCATTTGATCCATATCGTCCGGCGACATTGTGAACGATGCACCAAACGAATAAGCAGTTTTTGTTTTGCCATTTGGACGGCGAATCTTAATTCCACCATCAATCGCATATTTATACCCATCCGACAATCCGGCGACCGACAATCCATATTGCGCCCCGCCAATTTGCGCCGACACAACATTTAAACGCATTGATGTATCACAATTAGCCAAGGTTGTATCCGTTATAACCGGACCATGTGGTTTGATTTCCTTATAGAACAACGGGTGTTCGTTTACACGCAAACCGCCAACATCGGGCAGCCCCAATCCCAATTTTTCCGCAACGCTTTCTGTTATACCAACCTCAACACGACCATAACCTTTGACCTGGTACAACGCAAACAAATCATGCGCATAGTGCTTTTCATCAACACCGTGATCATTGATAGAATACACAAAACCCAATCTATGAACATCGTTTATATCATATGTCATTTGACCGCGAACCGACCAATCCGCCAAAACAGTGGCATTATTTATAGCAAAATCCGGCTCTATCAGTCCAAAATTACCGTACCCGGACACGCGCGCCCGAAACCCACCGTTTTCGTATTCAATTGGTTCCGCTTTTGCGGACATAATTGTTATTGCACACAACAACAGCGCAACAAAACTTGTTTTCATTTTTTATCCCTGGGTTTCTTTAAGAATTGCATCACGCAATTTATTAAATGCACGTTCTTCGATTTGGCGGACGCGTTCACGTGAAATATTGTATTTTTGCGCCAACGCTTCCAGTGTTAATGCAGGTTCGGTCAAACGGCGTGCGGTTAATATTTCGCGGTCGCGTTCGGGCAACGCCGCCAGGTGCTTTTTTAATAAATCATACCCCATACGGCGAATTTCCATTTTTTCAACCGTATCGGCAATATTTTCCCGTCCGTCCGACATATTTGATAAAATATCCAACGAATCTTCATCGCCACGCATCGGCGCATTAAGCGAAACATCGCGCGCACCGATACGCGTCGCCATGCGTTTAACATCGTTTTCCGGCACAGAAAGGTATTCAGCAACCTGCTTCGTCTGTTCATCGGACATACTGTTGTCCATAATGCCCAACGCACGCTTTGCCCGCGCCAGGTTGAAAAATACACGTTTCTGATTTGCCGAAGTCCCAATTTTTACAATCGACCAATTATTCAGAATTGTTTCGTAAATTTCCGCCTTGATCCAGAACATGGCATATGTAGAAAAGCGAAAGCCCTTTTCCGGATCAAATTTTTGTAGTGCCTGCATCAACCCCATATTACCACTGGCAATTAATTCACCCATTGGCACGCCATAATTTTTAAAATCGTACGCGACCGACACGACCAATCGCAGATGGCTGGCCACCAATTTTTCGGCGGCAACATTATCGTGTTTTTTTGTCCACTGGGTCGCATATTCGTATTCTTCCTCGGCCGACAAAATAGGGATTTTTTGTATTGTTTGGATATATTGCGCCAGCCCGTTTTCATCGCTGACCCCACGGGCGGCAATGATACTGGTATTTTGTGTTGCCGGTAATGTGTTCTTGATTTGCTTTTTCATAACTTTTATAGTATAGCAATAAAATAAGATTTATCAAGGGGCATAACGACACAGGAGATATCAGATGGCCAATATGTTACAAAGAAATAAAAATTTAAAACCCAAAGAAAAGAAAACCCGCGAAGAGTACGCCCAGGATGCCCTTTATCGCGAGGTTTGGGAAGAAGTAAACAACGATAAAACAACCGAATTTATTAAAAAATATTATCGTCAAATGGTGGCGGCGGCGCTGATCATTATGATTGCTGTTACCGGGATTCAGATTGGCATTCGTGAATATCGTGCGCGTCAAATTGCCCGCGCGATAAATTATGAAACGGCGGTGGAAAATGTCGATGCAAACGCATTGGCGGCAATCGGTGAAAACACATCGGGTGCGACCGCGGATTTGGCACTGTTTCAATCATATTTGTTGACCAACGATGTTGCAAAAATTGAAAAGTTGGCAAACGATGGCGACACACGTGATTTTCGTGATTTGGCACGGTTGCATATAATCGGAATTCGTGGCGATGAAATGAGTGCCACAGATGTTGAAAAATACCTGATGCCACTTATCACAAAATCATCACCGTTTTATTACACCGCGTGTTTAACCATTGCGCAAAAGTATTTGTCGGTGGACGATAGTGATGCGGCAAATAAATGGCTGGATAAAATCATTAACGATAAAAATGCACCGGCATCTGTTTCGGGTACGGCGCAAATGTTAAGGGCGGGGAAATAAAACCCATGCGTAACAATGCTATTTTTTGCGGGTTAATTTGTTTGGCTGCACTTTCGGCGTGTGATAAACACGACCCTATTTTACCCGGCAAACGCACATCGATTTTTGATACGACAACGGTTAAAATGACGGATGAAAAAATCGCGTCTTTGCCGGATGCCGCATTTGAAATGGAAAAAACAGATTGCCCATACGTCCAAGATTCGTCCAATACAATATGGGACGGCGACCGTAAAATCTTTTCCGGATTCCCAACCAGCAATTCTGTTAAAAACGATGCAAAACCGGTGTGCAGTGGCAAATATGTCTATGCGGGATTAACGACCGGCGAATTGATAAAGATAAACACATCAAATCGTCAAATAGTATGGATCGCGGACATTTACCGCCCCAGCAATATGACCGGTGGTGCATCGGTGGTTGATATTGTGTCGCCAATTGTGATTCGTGGGGCAAATATCTATGTCGGTGGACTGGGTGATGCTTTTTGCAAAATAAACGCCGCCACGGGCACAAAAAAGTGGTGTGTGGAACTGGGGACCGCCGAACCATTTATCATCGCCGGCGACGTAATTTTCGTTGTCGGAACGGATGATAAGTTATATGCCATTCGCGACAATGACGGCGCGGCATATTGGACGGCGGAAATACGGAAGCAATCGACCCCGAAATATGAAAAAGAAGTTATCACCGTTGGCCGCGAAAAATTCGACGCATTAACGGGCGAAAAGAAATAAAAAAGCCTGGGACGTTTTAACCCGTTCCCAGGACGTGCTTTGTTTTCTTGAATCAAATTCCAGAAAACTGTCATTCCTGCGTAGGCAGGAATAGGGTCTATTAAATTTTCTTATCTTTTTCCAACGCAATTTGCTCGTCAATATACGCGGCCAGGTCTTTCCATTCGGGATTCATCGTTTCTATTAATCGATACTTCCACGCACGTTTCCATTTTTTCAAATCTTTTTCGCGCGATATTGCAACGTTTATATCGGTGTACCATTCATAGTATGCCAATTTATGAATATGTTTTTTCTTGGTAAATCCGTTGATTAATTCCAGTTTATGTTCATACATACGTCGTTCTAAATCATTTGTGACACCGATATAGGTCGCCTGTGCCGGTTCATCAAACAGAATATAAACATAGAAATTATAATCACGTACCATATTACGAACATACGACAAGACCGATCAGGTTTCAAGACCCTATTCCTGCCTGCGCAGGAATGACAGTTTTCTGGAATTTGATTCAAGAAAACAAAGCGCGTTTTGGGTACGGGTGAAAAAACACCGGCAAATGCCGGTGTTTTTACACTAAGTTTTAGATATGGTATTACTATGGAAGCTCGATTTCTACTGTGCCATTTGTACAATCGCCGGTAGGTATATCTAAACTAGAATCATTATTTTGGCAACCACCACTAAGCGTACGATGGCCACCCACTGATGTACTACTTGTTGCTGTTGGGGTTGCAGATACATAACCGGTTGTTGATACCGATTCATTTGTTCCACGTCTTATTACTTCCCATACATATTTACCATCGTAATACATCAACGTGCAACCCTTGGTTTCACAATCACTGCCCGGTGTTGGAAAATGCAATTTTCCCAATTCAATATTTGCGCTGGAACTGATTTTATCATCTGTGATAACACCACCCGTTGCGAATCTAACATCACCGTTGTTATCGGTCACTGCGATAGCATTGGCCGCCGCACTACCCTGATCGAATCTCAAAGCCTTAGTACCAACATACTGTATAACATCTTCCATTGTATTATCCATGACATCATTCAAACGATTGGTTATTGCAGTTACATCGCTTGATGCGGCTTTGCCATCAACCTTATTTTCTAATTTTCCAATTGCTTGGTTGATTGTATCTGTTGCGGCAACGTTACCACTTAAACCACTGGTGCTGTACCCCGTCACAGCGATATCGGCACCGTCCAGTGTGACATTACTGCTTAACGCTTCGCCATTAACTGTTCTGGTTTGTGGAACAAAATTACCTTCAGCATATGTCTTAACCTGCGCTGTGGTTGGCAACGTTGTTGTATTTGACGAAACGCCCGTTGTTTCAACCGTTGCAGCCGCCGCCGTTCCCAATGTTGGTTTGTTTTTAATGTAATCGGTTGATTCACTGTTTGATTGGTTCCAGTCTGCTTGGACTTGATCTGGAACCGTGCCAATCGCAGCATCGACATATTCCTTTGATGCGATTTCCGCACGCGCCGGCATTATCGCAATTAACGATAATCCCACCAACAATGCGTGTGTTAATTTTATTGTCATTGTGTGTCCTCCCTTGTCTTTTGGTTGTCTTCATAGGAATTCTAGCCAAAACGCGCCGCGCGTGTCAATGCAAAAAAAAAAAAAAAAAAAAAAAATATCAATGACTTACGGGCAATGCGTCGCGCACCAATCAAAAAAAATCACCCAACAACAACAATATTGTTATGATTTTTTTCCTTTGTTATTACGAACAATTTACGATAAACAACCGCCCCGTCATATTTGGTGTTGTAAATGGGTGAAAAACACCGGCAAATGCCGGTGTTTTTTTATTCGTACCTTAAACTGTCAATCGGGTTTAATTTTGCGGCCTTGAATGCCGGAACAACACCGGATGCCAAACCAACCACAATCGCGACCGTTACCGATAAAATAACCGGCCACAACGAAAATGGAACATTGTATCCAAGTATGAATCGTCCAACACCCTGGGACAAACCAACCCCCAAAACCAAACCCGCCATTGACCCAATAAACGAAATCAAAATGGATTCAGACAAAAATTGAATAATAATCTGTTTTTCACGCGCACCGATTGCCTTGCGTATACCGATTTCACGCGTGCGTTCCGCAACCGATACCAGCATCATGTTCATAATACCAATCGCCCCGACCAGTAACGACACCGCCGCAATCGCAACCAATAACAACTTTAAATAACCGGTAACGGTCGTCATTGTTTCCATAACCTGTTTCATATCTTGAATTTGGAAATCGTCCTCGGCATCATCTTTCAATTTATGCCGTTCACGCAGCAATTCGGTAATTTGATCAATTACTAAATTGTTATCGGCATCTTGATATAACTTCAAACTTATCATAGATACCGCGTTAGGAAAACGGCTGCCCTGGATACGTTTTTTAAGCGTTGTAATCGGAATAATAATCATATCGTCCTGGGAACCCATGGCGGAATCACCCTTGGCCTTGGTAACACCAATAACGGTCAGTGGCGTATTTTGTACACGAATTGTTTGCCCAACCGGATTTTTCGGCATGCCCAATTCTTCGGCCAATTCGGGACCAATTACAGCGTATGTCGACGCATTACGCACAGCTGAATAGTTAAAAAATGTCCCCTGCTCTATCTCGATATTTTGAACGGTTGTATATCCCGGATACACACCAATCAGCGATGTCGATTGATTCTTGTTTCCATATACCGCCTGGGCGGCACTGTTCTGCACGGGACTGACCGCCGCGACATCCGGTAATTGCCCCAAGTATTCCGCATCGTCCAGTGTTAATGTCTGACGATTACCCGAACGCACGCCCGCACTTTGCGCCATACCGGCACGAACGATAATTGTGTTTGTTCCCAACGATGAAAATTGATCGGTAATCGACTTTTCCACCGTTTCACCGACCGCAACCATTATCACAACCGCCATAACGCCAATAACAATACCCAACACCGTCAGGAACGAACGAATCTTGTTCCCACTGATTGACAACCACGATTCTTTCAAAATATCGTTAAAGGTCATTTTGCGTGCACCCTTTGTTCGGATTTAGTCAAAACAGATTCGGATCTGGGCACCGGTCCATCATACGCAATATGGCCATCATAAATATGAATTATTCGATTAGCATAACTGGCGATATCAAATTCGTGTGTAATCATAACAATTGTAATACCCAATTCTTTATTCAATTTGTTAAAGAATTTCAATATTTCATTGCCCATTTTGGAATCCAGCGCACCCGTCGGTTCGTCCGCCAAAATAATCTTTGGGTCGCCCGCCAGCGCACGCGCAATCGCGACACGTTGTTTCATACCGCCCGACAATTGTGTTGGTAAATAGGTTTCAAACTTTTCCAACCCGACTAATTTCAACATTTCGCGCGCACGACGAATACGGTCATCCATAACCAGCCCACGATACATTAACGGCAACATTACATTGTCCAACACGCTGCGTTTGGGTAATAAATTAAAGTTCTGAAAAACAAAGCCAATATATTCATTACGAACGCGTGCCAATTCATCATCGTTCATTGTGGTAATATCGCGGCCATATAATTCATACACACCCGATGTCGCGGAATCCAGCGCACCAATAATATTCATACAAGTGGACTTACCCGAACCCGACGGTCCCATAATTGCGACAAATTCACCGGTATTAATGCTGATATTTATATCAAACAAAACCTGCTGTTCGCCACCGATTTCCAGTGGAAAACTTTTGCAGATTTTTTTCATACAAATAACATTTTCGGTTTTTTTCATGCCACTATCTTTACATTGGTGGACGTCCGCCGCCCATACCACCACGTTGACCAGTGCCGCTCGGTTTCTTAGCCGATGCGCCCATTTTACCGACAACAATCTTATCGCCTTCGGCAATACCATCGGATACAATTTCTGTTTCGGTTGCACCAACCAGTCCCTTGGAATATTCCACAAATATTATTTTTCCATCGCGCATAATAGCCAGGTGCGTTGTTGGCGTTGCGCCATTTGTTTCAACACCCAATGAATCAAAATTACGCACCAAAAATGCAGAATTCTGAACCTTGAACGTATTAAACCGTTCATCAACAATAATCGTCACAAACGCGGTCATTCCCGGCATCAATGATAAATCAGAATTATCAACCTCTATCACAACCGTATAAACGACGACGTTTGATGTTGTTGTCGGGGACAAGCGAATTTGATGAACGCGACCCTCGAACGTTTTATTTGGATATGCATCGACGGTAAATGTAACACGTTGTCCTTCCTTTACCATACCGATATCGGCCTCGGACACCGAAGTTTCAATTTGCATTTTTGACAAATCTTCGGCTATTTCAAAAAGGTCCGGTGTTTGGAACGATGCCGCAACTGTTTGACCAACATCAACCTTGCGCGAAATAACGGTGCCATCAACCGGCGATTTAATCGTGGCATAGCCCAAATTTGTTTGGGCACGTTCATATTGTGATTTCATACGAACAACATCTTGCTGTGCCTGTTCATATGAGGCCTGGGCCTTTTCCAAATCTGCACGCGCAGTAAAATCTGATTCAAACAATGTCTTTTCGCGTTGATATTCACTTTTTGCCAAACGCGCCTTAGACTCTGCACTCTGCAATGATGCCTTGGCTTCTTCAACCTGGGCCTTCAAAACAGACGGTTCAATGGTCAACAACAAATCACCCTTTTTAACCTTGGAATTATAATCCACATAGATATTGTCAATTGTGCCGGAAACCTGGGAACCAATGTTAACCGTATTCACTGGCTGAATTTCACCGGTGGCACTTACTATTTGACGCATATCGCCCCGTGTAATCTCAACAGTCGAATATCCAGCCTTGGCCGCTTTTTTTTCACCACCGAATATAAGATTTGCACCAATAACAATAACCACTATGGTAATTATCCACCACTTTTTGCGCAAAATCCATGACCATGCGCGACGTATGCGCGACGGCCGTTTTGGTGTATTTGCAAATTGTTCATTCTTTGCCATTATTTATTTCCCCCGTTTTCTAATTCAACCTTGATATCACCAATAGCCAGCGCAACCGCCGCACGTTTGATATACAAATCATATTTTGCCGCATTATTTTGCTTTTGCGCATCCAGTAATTCCGATTGGGACGTTTGCCAATCCAACATAGTTGCACGCCCTACTTTGTACATACCACTTGTCACCCGCTCGGATTCGGTCGCCGACTTTAGCAAAGTTTCCGTTTGTGTTAAAACGGTGCGTGCGGTTTTATAATTTTGATATGCCGTAAACACGTCCAACATAGCGGTATTTATCGTATTGCGTTCTTGTTCACGCGCACTTTCATAACTTGCCGTTGCCGAACGCACACCATACAGATTTGCAAAACCGGCAAATATAGGCATAGATGCCCGAATTCCGATTGAACCGTTTATCTGTTCCGAATCCGGACTGAACACACCGGACAAATGATCATCGTTCCAACCCAACGACCCGGTCAACGATATAGACGGTAAATTTTTCAAAAATGCCGAATTGCGACGATTCCATGCGGCATCTTTTTTCGCATTTGCACGCAATAAATCGGGGCGCTGTTTTTGCGCGGTTGCAACCAAATCATCAATGCTTTTCATGTCAGTATCACTTCCGAACGTGGATTCCATATCGGCGATTGTAATTTCCTGGTCCGCGGGGAAAGATAATTGTGTTAATAATTTTCCCTTGGCTATTTCGCGATTATTTTTTGCACGTTCCAGGTCCAAATCGCGACTTGCCAATGTTGTTTCCGCCTTTAATACATCGGCACGTGCAACGGACCCGGCGGAATATTTCTTTTTTGCGGTATCATGTGCCGTTTTTGCAACATTTTGTGCGGACGTTGCACTTTTTACATCGGCATCGGCGTTTAATAAACCGTAATACGCACCAATCAGCCCATAAACATAATTTTGCACCGTTTCATCATAGTCAAACCCGGTTGCACGATATGTTGCCAACGTTGCCGCCATATCGGACGAACGCTTGCCAAAGTCAAACAGTAAATATGACGCCGAAAGCGACGCACCATATCCCCAATTATCCCAACTTTTGTTCATATAGTTTCGACCGGCACTGGCGCCCAGGTTAACCGACGGTAAATATGCCGAATATGCCGCGTTTTTATCAAAATGCGCCGCCCGTAATGATGCGTATGCAGCGGCGGTTTGGGGATTCCGGCACAGTCCCATATCAACAACCTCGGATATGGTCAGCACCCGTTCCGGCACATTTCGCATATTCGCGCAATCATCGGTCGCATATGCGATACCGGGCAATAATCCTAATAAAATCAAGGTTTTTTTCATCAAATCTCTCTCACACAATACCTATGGACATACAATAGCAATTTTTATGTTGAATTACAATATTTTTTTGTCTAGGATTGGAACACAATTAAAGGCCAGGTGGCAGAGTGGTTATGCAGAGGACTGCAAATCCTTGTATGCCGGTTCGATTCCGACCCTGGCCTCCATCTTTATCATGATTGAAACACTGGTACTTACCGATTTTCGTAACCATGCAATGTGTCGGATTAAAACCCACGATCGGCGCAATGTAATTATTACCGGCCCAAACGGCGCGGGAAAAACAGCAATATTAGAATCGTTATCTATTTTATCGGGCGACCGCGGTATGCGTGGCGCACAAATGGGTGAAATTGCACGATTTAATGGCAACGGTGGCTTTTCTATCTTTGCAACTCTGTCCGATGACACAGAATTATCTGTATCGTTTGATTCTGGCGACACAAATCGCCGCGCAAAAATAGACGGCGACAATGCACCGTTAACCGAAATGGCATCCATATTACCAATGGTGTGGGTAACCCCACGCGAAGACCGATTGTTTGTCGATTCCGCCGCCGACCGGCGCGCGTTTTTTGACCGTTTGGTTGCAAGTTTTGATTCCACCCATATTGGACGCGTTGCACGATTTTCCAAGTTATTATCCGAACGTGCATTTGCATTAAAATCGGGCGGGGATTCGCGATTGGTTGACGTGTTGGATGACCAGATTGCCGCGGTGGCAACAACAATCGCGGACGCACGAATAAAATATGCCGGTGAATTAAACTATTTTTTGGAAAACTGTGCGGTGTCTGTATCGGGCATGCTGGAACAGATGTTAATTGACGGGCGCACCGCGGGTGACGTGGAACGTGCATATCGCGAATACCTGGCGCGCACGCGCGAAATAGTTGGCGACAAAATGATTGTTGACGGGGTGCATAAATCGGACTTTGGGGTGTTTAATAAAAAACTCGCCCTGCCCGCGAATTTGACCAGCACCGGCCAGCAAAAAACCGTATTAATGGAATTAATATTGGCACACGCAAAATTACTGCACGCACGCACAAATCGCCAACCTATTATTTTACTGGACGAAGCGGCGGCGCATTTGGACACGGACGCGCGCACAAAACTGTTTGCGGAACTGGGTGAATCCGATGCCCAGGTTTGGGCAACAGGGTTAGACGCCGACATTTTCCGTGATGTGCCGAACGCTGTATTTGTTTCTTGCGTAAATGGCGAAATAAGTAATATACTGGTTTCATAACGGATGGAAAGATGGGCAAGATAAATTATCAAGAATTACTGGATAACGCACTGAAATCGGTTGTAAAAGAGGCATTGATTTATGCCCAAATAAACGGCCTGGGCGACGGGACACATTTCTTTATCACCTTTAAAACGCGCGATCCGGGGGTTGTTTTGCCGGATTTCCTGCGTATGCGTTACCCGGATATAATGACGATTGTGTTACAGTATTCTTATAATAACCTGAATGTGTCCGACCGCGAATTTGGGGTGCAATTAACATTTGATGGACGGCCGTTCTTTATCCGCGTGCCTTTTTCCGCATTGGTGGAATTCAAAGATCCATCGACCGATTTCATATTGTCATTTCATCCAAAATCAACGTCCAATGCCCCGGATAACGACATGGAATTACCACTGGACGAAAAACCGGGAACCGTCCCCGACGATAAACGCATCGTGTCGTTGGATGAATTTAGAAAAAAGAAAAATTCATAAAAACACCGGCAACCGCCGGCGTTTTTATTTTAACCTGTAAAGATATACGCCATAAGATAACACAGAAGAGATATTATTTACATTTGTAACGTTTTCATTATTGGTAGAATATGATTCCGGCAATTTCAGGTCGTATTCTTGATATGGTATATGCAGGGTATCAAAAAAATTATGAAAATAATTGCATATATGAAGAGGTCTGTACATAACATTATGATCAAAGACAACAATATATGCTGATGATACATAGTTCTGGCTCCCGGTTACAGCGCTGATATCGGTTCCATAATGATATTCATGCATTACCAAATATGTTCCATAGGATATTTGTTGATCTCGACCGGAAAAATTCGATTGATTTGGCGATTCCCCACAGGTGGCACTAAAATAAGGGTTTCCGCCATAAACCAATTCCCACTGATTTGCATCGGTTGCGGGGATGTATTGATTAACTTCACTCATGGTCAGGGCGCGATTATACATTCCATCCGTGCCACTCGGCATTGGTGGGTCAAATGTATGATTCGTCCCGTTACACGCAATCGCGCCGTATGTACACGATTCACGATGTCGCCCGCCGGTGCAATAGTGTCCAACACCACACGGCGTACACTGATTAACATTGTCCGGTAAATATGTTCCCGCCACACACCATGGTCCCAGGAAGTATTCTTCATTATTTTCTGTTTTAAAATGCAAAACTTGTGGTGGAAACGGTGCGGAATATATTGCGCCATAATAATGGCTGTTATTTGACGTTAAAACATTTAATGCGTGTGTTGTGTGTTTAACTGTTGTAAATTCTATGGTCTGATTCCCAATATGCAACGAATACGCAAATGCGTTTGAGATAATCAATACAGAAAATATGATAAACGACCGCCGCATGTTTTCCCCGATAAAAATTAACCGCCAATGAAATTGGCGGTCGGGGCGTTAGAACAGCATATTTACGAATGCCCCACTTGCGTGGCACCCCGACCAAACGTCAGGGAATGGCACAAAAGCACCATAAACGGATTACGACACTTTTGTGCCGCGTAAATATGGGATGTTCTAAGTCCCGAACCCAATTCCCATTGGATTCATTTCATATTATATCAAAAATACATAAAAACGCAACGCGTTTTCCCCTGCCCCCTTGTGGGGCGGGACAGATTTCTTGAATCGAATTCCAGAGAATTGTCATTCCTGCGTAGGCAGGAATAGGGTCTTGAAAGTTCCACGGCCTTGTCGTATGCTCGTAATATGGCACGTGATTATAATTTCTATGTTTATATTCTGTTTGATGAACCGGCACAGGCGACCTATATCGGTGTCACAAATGATTTAGAACGACGTATGTATGAACATAAACTGGAATTAATCAACGGATT